>Ga0180007_10000634_pt1 | contig 55842 bp, 52 predicted proteins | sample MM_PC_MetaG_FD_121122 | JGI IMG/M metagenome (GOLD analysis project Ga0180007, IMG submission 121122) | Groundwater microbial communities from the Aspo Hard Rock Laboratory (HRL) deep subsurface site, Sweden - MM_PC_MetaG | ecosystem: Environmental > Aquatic > Deep subsurface > Groundwater...
GGACTTAGACATAAATCTGCTGCAAATTTGACAAATCGGCCCATATTTCCATGGCTTTTCGTTAAATAGACCTGCTATTCGCCTCAAATCCATGAAAATCTGGTCTCGATTTCTCTAATTTTCCCTACGATTCTCTAAATCCGACAGACTCCTAAGTATTTTCGTTTTTCAAGTCTCTGCAAAATCAATCTCTTCTTTCGTCTGCGGGGGGATGACTGCAGACCTGCTTGAGGCCTCTTTTTTTTGAAAAGGTACAAGAGAGAGGTTTCTCTGAATTTTTCCTTTCTGATTCAAATAGTTTGATGCTACACTACATCGAGATAGTGATGTTGGCACGCCCTACAGGGGTAAGCGCTCGATTATTACAGGATGTAGAAGTTTTATGGGAACGTTGCGATCAGGTCTCATTTATATCGGAGTCTTTATCCTCTTTCAAGGCATTATCTTTGCCATGGTTGACAGAGGGGAAAAGTATGATGTCGACTTTTATATCCAGCAGCATCTCATTAGTCAGGAAAAGGAGTTCAAGTTTGTTCTCAACTCCTTTGCTCGACAGGCTGAAATTGTTGTCAATGAAGTATTTGGTGCAGAGGAGATCGTGAGCCTTTATTCAGAGGCCAGGAATAATCCTGAGCGCCGGGATGAACTCAGGAATCGCCTGTATCGGTGCCTGTTACCTTCCTATCAACGGTTGTTTTTGCTGGGCTTTAAGCAGGTCCAATTCCACTTCTCGGATGGAACCAGTTTCTTACGTCTTCATATACCGGAAAAGTTTGGCGACCAGCTTTTTCCTTTCCGTGAATCGCTTCGTCTGGCGAATACAGAACAGCGATATGTAGAGGGCTTTGAAATTGGACAAAACGATTATGCCTTTCGCTATGTCTTTCCCATTAGTAAAGGGGGTGTCCACCTTGGCACAGTGGAGACAGGCGTCCCTTTTTATTCAGTAGAAAATGTCCTCCAGAACGTTTTTAACATCGAATACTATCTTCTCTTACGAAAAGATGCCCTGGCTAAAAAGAATAAAATTGAATCTTCCGAAGATTACCTGAGCAGTCTCCTTCTGCCAGACTATTTTCATGAAAAGGATGATCTGGCCTTCCATAAGAGTGATCATGAAGGGCATTTGGATTTTTCTGAGATGACAAGCATTAATGAACTGCTCAAGGGGCGTATCGAGAAGCAGGTTGGCACGCAGGAAAAATTCGCCATACCGGTTCATTGGTCCGGCAAAGATTATCTCGTCACCTTCCAGTTGCTCAATGATATCAGTGGCCAAGAGGTCGGGTATTTTATCAGTTATGGTCGCGACACCGTTCTCCAGGCTATTCGCCAAAAAGTAAATGTGATCCATATCGTTCTTGGGACTCTCCTTTGCGTGTCCTTTTATCTTCATTTCATGGCCAATAAACGAAAAGCAGAGCGGATTCGTTTTCAACAACAGCTGATCGAGGCAATCCCTACACCCGTCTGGTTTAAAACCCCGGAAGGGAACCTTTCTGGCTGTAACACTGCTTTCAGTGAGACGATTGCTCCGGCCCGAGACACGAGAGAGCAGCAACAATCAAGTGACATCTGGAAGGAACAGTCTGTCATAGAGCAGCATATGGACGAAGAGGTCTTGGCAAGCAAACAGGTAGTGAAAAAGCAGATTGAGTATTGTTTTGCAGATGGGAGTCGGCATACCCTGATAGTTCACAAGGCTCCCCTGATTGGTAGCGACGGCAAAGTGCTTTTTCTGGTCGGATCGGCTTTTGATATCTCAGAGAGGAAAGAAGCAGAAGACTTATTGCTTGAATCACATCTGGAGTTGGATCAAATTTTTAATACGGCAGCCAACGGAATGCGTATTATTGATGCCAATCATGTAGTCCAGCGGGTTAACACCGCCTTTTGCGACATGGTGTCCAGAACTTCTGCAGAGATTGTCGGCAAAAAGTGCTATGAAGTTTTCCCAGGTCCCAACTGTGGGACCATAAGTTGTCCCTTGGATCGTCTCGCTTCAGGTGCAGAGCGTTTTAAAACGGAAATGCAGAAAAAAATGGCCGCGGACAGAGACATTGAATGTATTGTCACTGCCGCTTCTCTCCGGGACAGGAATGGTAATTTCACCGGCTTTGTGGAGGATTTTCAGGATATCACCCTCTTCAGAAAGATGGAGCAGAAGCTTAGAGATATGGCCATTACCGATAAGTTGACAGGAATTTATAATCGTCGTGGATTTCTGCTCTTTGCCAAAAAACAGCTGTCCGCTGTCCGGCGTAGTGATCAAGATGCCTTTATTACCTATATTGATCTTGATAATCTCAAAACGATCAATGATTTGCAGGGGCATAAAGCGGGTGATCTGGCCATACGATCCACCGCCTTATTGTTGAAGAAAATGTTTCGCCAGCCTGACATTGTAGCTCGTTTGGGTGGAGATGAGTTTGCTGTATTTACCAGTTGTCGCTCTGGAACGAGCAGCAACGAGGCGATTTCCAGGCGAATGATTGAGGCTGTTGAGGAGGTAAACGCAAAGGGTGAATTGTCTTTTACAATGTCCATCAGTTTTGGAATTGCCAGGTATGAGGAGAAAGAAAGTCTGGAGCAGTTGATGAACCGGGCAGATGGGAGAATGTATCAGGCGAAACGGGAAAAGAAGAACAAGGTATAAAGAGAGTCAAAGAAAGTATGTTTATCCTCTGGAAGCCTGTCGGATTTATATCTTAGTCCGTCAGACTCCTGGGGCCAGGGTCTGTTCCGAAGGTACCAATCGAGGACTGGCATGAACTCCTCGTTGTTCAGTCGTTGTCACTATCGTGGTCTTCCATATCCCTGGAATCGGCTTGCGCCGGTATCGGAGATTTCTTCATCGGCCCCTTGCAGAACCATCTACTTCGAGTCGGTGGGCAGGGAGGCTGCTCCATTCTTCTCTAATCTAAACCGTTGTTCCAGAGTATGCGTTACACCTGTTGCGAAAAGGCTGCTGGAATAGAGATTGAATGCAGTGACTTCAAAAGGGGGCAAGGCCAACGATGCATGGGCCTTGCAGAAGGAAGAGAGCTGCTCTCGAGAACTGTTTTTGATTCTGGCCAGGGTAATATGGGGGTGGAAAACTCTCGCCTCCTGAGCAATTTCTGTATCTAAGATCCTTTCTTTGAGAAGTTGCTGGAGTTGCAACAATGGTTGACAGGGAGCCACCCCGGCCCAGAGAATATTCGCTGTCCCCTTGGCTGGGAAGGTCCCTACATCCTGGAGGGACAAAGAAAAGGGAGCTGCTGTGACGGTTAGGTATCCTTGCCGCAGTTTATGGAAGAGCAGCATATCTACTTCACCAATAAAGTTCAGGGTCAGATGCAGCTGCGCCTGAGGGGTAACGCGTACCCCAGAGAGTTCCCTGGCCAGGCGATGGAGGAATCTGCCTTGTTCCTCTGGCAGGTCTATGGCGGTAAAGAGTCGAACCACTTTTTTTCCCATCACCTATGGTAGATTATTCTCTGAAACTGTGCAACACGAAGCGTACTTGTGCTATTCGAGAAAACCGCAGTGGACAAAGATGGTACGCTGCTGAAGAGTTACCTGTCAGCTTAGTTTGAAACGATTAACCATGCCATGCAGTGCGGCTGCCAGTTCATTGAGTTGTGCGGCATCTAAACCGAGTTTGTTGCCTTCATTTTTGACACAGGTGGTAGAGTGGCTGACGGCTCCGACGTCGCGGGCAATCAGATCTGATACGGTTGAACTCTGGGTCATGTTTTCATTGACATCGGTTATCCCCTGGGCGGCATGGGTGATGTTTGCGGCAATCTTTCTGGTCGTGGCAGACTGTTCTTCTATGGCCGTGGCAATGGAGGTGACGATTTCGTTGACGTCATCAATAACTTCAGTGAGTTCCTTGATATCGCCCACGGTTTTCTGAGTCGATGCCTGGATCAGTTCGATCTTGCCTTTGATCTCTTTCGTGGCTTTGGCCGTCTGTTTGGCAAATTCCTTGATTTCGTTGGCGACAATGGCAAAACCCTTTCCTGCCTCACCGGCCCTGGCTGCTTCTATGGTGGCATTGAGAGCAAGGAGGTTGGTCTGTTCGGAAATATCGGTGATTACTTCGGTGACCTTGCTGATTTCACTGGCTGCTACGCCCAGTTCATCGACACGGACCGAGGCCTGATTGGAATGTTCTACTGCTTTTCCGGTGATTACGCGTGCTTTGGCAGAATTCCGGGCGATTTCATGTACCGTGTTGTTCATCTCTTTTGTAGCGGCTACAGCCATGGCGATGTTGTTGGAGGCCTGCTCGCTAGCCGCCGCCACCGAGTTCATCTTTGTCGACATTTCTTCTGTTGCCGAAGAAATATTCCAGGCCAGAGATGAAGTGTTGTCTGCTTCCACTGATCGGTTCCTGTGGGGAAGGAGGAGAAAGGGGGCTAGGAGGATATGACTAAGCTTATGACATCGATGTGTGTTTCAATGTCAAGAAAGCTGTGTTGCCGGTACGGGTGGATGGCTGTTATGCGTTTACTGTCAGGGGGGGAGAAAGATTGGAACGCAACAGTGTATCGAGAGCACCCTGGTTTCACCCGGCTTTTATTCTTGAGACACTCGGTACACTTCCTCGATGGTCGTGATCCCTTTGAGTACCTTGTCGGCGCCGTCGCGGCGCAGGGTGATCATCCCATTTTTGACGGCATGATCTTTGATGTCGTTGGCGTTGGCCGTATTAAGAACCAGATGTTTCATGGACTGATTCATGAGTAGAAGTTCAAAAATACCGCAGCGTCCCTTGAATCCGGTGTGGTGACATTTAGAACAGCCCTGGCCACGGTACACCAGTTTACCTTCCATTTCCTCTGGCGTGAGGCCGAGTTTTCTGATGGCAATCGGATCCGGGATATAACCTTCCTTGCAGTGGGGACAGATAATACGCACCAAACGCTGAGCCAGGATGGCATTGATGGAGGAGGAAAGGAGGAAAGGCTCTATACCCATGTCAATGAGGCGGGTGATGGCGCTGGCCGCATCGTTGGTATGGAGGGTGGAAAAGACCAGATGACCGGTAAGGGCCGACTGGATGGCAATCTTGGCGGTCTCGGTATCGCGGATCTCTCCCACCAGGATGACATCCGGGTCCTGGCGAACAATGGAGCGAAGGCCAGAGGCAAAAGTGAGGTTGATTTTAGGATTTATCTGGACCTGGCCAATACCGCTGATTCGGTATTCGATGGGGTCTTCCACGGTGATGATGTTGATATCAGTGTTGTTGATGGAGGTGAGAGCCGCATAGAGGGTGGTGGTTTTTCCGCTTCCTGTGGGGCCGGTGACCAGGACAATTCCGTTGGCTGCCCTGATCTGCTCTGAGAAGGGAATGAAGCGGTCCTCTGGCATACCCAGGTCGGTAAGGGAGATAAGGACCGAAGACTTGTCGAGGAGGCGGAGCACCACCCGTTCGCCAAAGGCAGTGGGGAGAGTGGAGACACGGATGTCCACATCCTTGTTGGCCACCTTGAGTTCTATTCGGCCGTCCTGGGGGAGACGTTTCTCGGCAATGTTGAGATTGGCCATAATCTTAATGCGGGAGATCAGGGCTGACTGCACATGTTTCGGCGGGTTGAACATGCCGTAGAGGATGCCGTCCAGGCGTTGGCGGATTTTTAACGAGTTCTGGTACGGTTCGATATGGATATCAGAGGCATTATCACGTACGGCCTGGGAAAACATGAGATTGACCAGGCGAATCACCGGTGAGTCACTGGTGTCATCAAGCAGGTCTCCGGTTTCTTGGATCTCGGAGAACAAGGCCTCTGGGTCTTCTTCGTCGATATCCTGCATTACCTCCTCTGCCGTGTTCTGGGTCATGTCATAGGCAAAGTTGATGGCTGAGACAATGGCAGCCTGGGGGCAGAGCACCGGACGCACCCCTACCCAGCCCAAGAGACGCCGGAGGTCATCCAGGGCCTGGAAGTTGAAGGGATCATTGATGGCGATAAAGGCGTCATCACCAACGGCCACCGGGACCATGATATGTTTCTTTAAAAAGGCGATGGGGATGGAGGCAGTAAATTCGGTCTGGATTTCGGGGGGGAGGGAGATGGTATGATCCATTCCCATTTCCCGACCCAGTTTCTTGAGCAGTTCAATCTCGTCTACCATGTTTTGCCGTACCAGTATCCGCACCAGTGTCCCTCCCTTTTCCTTTTGGAGGTCCAGGGCCTGGTGGATCGATTCGCCGGGGATACCCAGCCTGTCTATGAAGAAGCTTGCGGCGTGTTGCATGGTCGGATTTGTCGTTCGTTACAACAGTTATTGGACATTGTTTTCAGGATAGGGCCAGTCATCAGCCTGTTTTTTGAGGCGCTCAATGTGTTCTCTACATATTTCCTTTAAATTTGAAGTGTTGGAGCCTGGATCCTCTGTTCCGCCGTTTCCAATGGCTTCTCTGTTATCAATGACCTGCTGGTAATATTTGATGGCATCTATCGTTCTGCCCTTCTGCTCGCAAATGACTCCCAGGTTCATCAAGGCATAGGGGGAGTTTGGATTGATGTCGAGAGCCTCTTTGAAAAAGTTTTCCGCCTCATCATAGCGCTGTGCCTGCATTCTCTGAAAACCGATATCAGAGAGGCTCAGGGCATGGTCGAGGTTGGTCTGTTGATGCAGCTGCTCCTTAACTTCGGGCATGACCTTGTCGAGCTGTTCTTCTTTGGTCAGAGTTACCCGGGCGATATCTGCGGGGTTTTTGATGATATGGGGGGTGATAAAGATGAACATGTTGGTCTTTAAATGAGAGGTGTTATGGGTCTTGAACAGCCAACCGAGGATGGGAATATCGCCGAGCAGGGGAATCTTCCACTCTGCTTCCGTGGCATCATGACCGATAATGCCACCAATGACAATGGTGTCGTTATCCTGAACCAAGACAGTGGTTTCGGCAGTTCGTTTAAAGGTTACAGGACGGTCAACCTCGGAGGCACTGGTGTTGAGTTTGCTGACCTCGGTAGAGATTTCCAGGCGCAGGGTGTCGGCCTGATTGATCTGAGGAGTGATGATCAGCTTGGTGGCAATGTCCTTATATTCATAATTTTGATATCCGGTACCGCTGTCTGCCTCAGAAGTTCTGGTGAGGTAGGGACGGTTTTCACCGACACTGATCTCGGCTTTTTGGTTATCCGTTGTCAGAAGTTGCGGGGTGGAGATGATGTTAAAATTGGAATTACTCTTATAGGCCTTCAGGATTGCGGCAATATTGGGGAAGGTGATTCCTCCGATTTCTATTCCCTGTTTCAGGACGCCCAGGCTAAAGCCGGTACCTACGGAGACGGCCCCGTCATCATTGGTGCTGATGGCTCCGTCCATGGCAAATCCGTCACTTCCTCCCCAACCACTGACCAGGGCACCGGTGTTATCAGAAAAGGCCCCTGCTCCGAGCCAATTGACTCCTACCTCAAAGGTGGTATCCGTGTTGACCTCCATGATGAGGGCCTCAATGTAGACCATGCGGCGTGCAATATCGAGCTTCTTGATCACGTTTTCCAGGACCTTGAATTCGGAACGGGAGGCGGTGATGATGAGGGAGTTTGTCTGCTCGTCCGCCATGATTTTGACATCTTTAGAGATGGCCGGTAATTTGTTTGGACCGTCGGTGCCGGTCTGTTGGCCCGGAAGGTTGGTAAGAACTGCAGCCAGATCCTTAGCTGTGGCGTGCTGGAGATAGACCACCTGGATATTTCCTTCATTCTGTTCCGGTTGGGAGTCGAGCATGGCAACCAGTCGTTTGACCCGGAGGATGTCTCCTGGGCCTGCCAGAATGATCAGGGCATTGATACGATCATAAGAAACTATTTTGATGCCGCTGGTCGCCCTTGATCCTTTTTGAATATTCGAGCTTTGAAAGATGGAACTGATGGTAGTGGCCAAGGTGCTGGCAGTGGCATTTTCCAGGGATACAACTTCCAGCTCATCGCTGCTGTAATCGACGTCAATGGTCTTAATGATGGACAGCAGCTTCTGGATATTGGAGAGAGTGTCAGTGACGATCAGCATTCCGGACTGGGTGTGGGCGATGACCACCGAGGTCTTGGAAACCAGGGGGGCCAGTACCTTTTTCATCTCGTCTGGAGTAGAGTGGGTAAGGGGGATGAGCTGCGTCACGATCCTGTCTTCCGGATTCGAAGTTCTCCCATGGCTCAGGGTATCGATATTTTCGGTACGGGCCCTGACCGAAGGCATGATCTTGATCATTGAGCCGGACTCAATCGTGGTAAAGCCGTTGACATCGAGCACCGATTCAAAGACCCGGTAGGCCTCTTCCTCGGAAATCTTGGTGGGGGAAATGATGGAGACGGTTCCTTTTACCGTTTTGTCGATGATGAAGTTTTTCCCGGTAAGTTCACTGATATATTTGATAAAGAGGAGGATGTCCACATTGTCGAAATCAATGGTGATAAAACGCTGGGATCCAGTCTGAGGACGGGGCTGGGAAAGGTCCTGTTCTGCACTTCTTGCCATACCGGGAAGAAGAATCAGAGTGAAATAGAGAAGGACCAGGGACAGGGGCCTGATTCTTTCGGAAAGAGTTTGGGTGGGCATACAGATCATGGTTCAGCTACCTGAGTGTTATTCTTTTTAAAAGAGACCCTTCGTGGGGGAGTCATGGAACCGGGGCGTTGACTTTGTCCACCTGGCCCGCCTTTCACTTCATCTTCGGCAACGGGAGGGGACAGGTCTGGATCTAACTCTTCTGCCTGCTCCTCGGGCTCAATGACTTCATCAGTAATTCCTTCCGGCTCTTCTTCAGTTATGGGTTCCGGCTCTTCTTCAATGATTGGTTCTGGCTGTTCTATTTCATACTGATTGATCAGAGGAGATGAAAGAGTTGTGTTTCCTCTTGCGCCAGAACTCTTCGGCTCTTTCATAAGAAGGACTTCGTCCTTGCCTCTCACCGTGAGAATAATCTTGCCGCGGAGAATTTCTTTAATCAGGGCCGGTCCGACGGAATCGCCTTGGTAATAGATGTCCTGAGTTTTTTTCCTTTTGTCCTGAATGATGGCTCTCTGCTCGTTGACGCCACCGCTGATGGTTCCGAGCAGGGTCAGATCCAGAGAGGTAGCCTCCAGGACAGGGGCTGCTGTGGGAGGGGCCTCGACCGTCTCTTGCTGAACCTTCCCGAACAGGCTGCGTTTGCTGATAATCGTGTAATCTATACTGTTTTCTCTTGGATTTACTGCGTTACCGGGAGCTGGAGCAGCGGACTCCATTCTGGCAGGTCCTGAGGCCTCGGCTGTTGACGACTGTTCTTCCACGACCAAGGCGTGCTCCAGGGACCGGCAGAATAGCTCGACGCTCGCTGCGGCCAGGAGGGTTGCCAGGACAAAGGAACCTATGATGGAGAGACGGGTAGTCATGGGCATTAAATGGATCAGGGGGAAAAACGGAAGCTCGGTTTTTGTACTACCCCATTCAGACGAAAGGGAAGGCCAGTTTGATTACGTTGTTTCTTCAGTTGATTTACCATGTTTTTGGCATGTTTGCTCTTTTTTAAGAGGGGTGGCAGAGGGTCCAGTTTTCCTTGAAAGGCGAGGGAGGAAGTGGCCAATCCCGTCTTCAGGCCCAGAATGCCGGAAAAATCTCCTTTGAGTTCCTGCCCACTGAAGGTCCCGTTGCTGAATTTCAGGTCGTCTCCTTGAAGAGAGATATCTGCTTGAAAGCTTTGGAGATCGATGTTCTTGAGAGAGAGAATGGGATAGAGGAGGCCGAAGCTTCCCTTGCTCAAGGTTATTGTCCCTTGGCCGTCGGTTTCGTATTTTCCATTTTTCCGGATGCCATGATAGGTTCCGCTTCCTTCAAGACTGCCAGTGATTTCCCTTGCTGTGGCCTGCCGGAGAAAAGGGAGTTGGGCCAGGTCGAGATCCCTGAGGCGAATATCCTTGAGAGTGAATTCATTTTCAGTACGATTCAGGATCAGGGCGAAATCATGCTTGCCGCCGCAGGCGTTCAGGGTGACCAGAAAACGTGATTTCGGGCTTGTCAGGGCTGGGGTAAGGATGGCCTGATCAACGGTGACCAGCTGGCCTCCTTCTCCTGTTCTGCTGCTGAATTGTATCTCATTGGCTACCATGCTGAAAGGGAAATGATAACTGAGCTGACCAATGGTGCAATGGTTCACAGACAAAAGCTGTTCCAGTCTCAATTGACAGGAGAGTTTGAGTTTTTCAGCAGGAAAACGGAAGTAGAGCAGGGCCGCAGTCAGGAGCAGGGTGTAGAGGATCAGGCTGCAAGAGAGAACAAGTCTGTTTCTGAGGAAATTCATCATGCTTCCCTGAAGGTGATAATCTGAATTACGGCATTTACGTAGCCCTCATCCTTGCCATGTTCCTGGATAGAGATCCGGTTGATGAAAACCACATCCTTTGGTGATTCGAGGCCTTTGAGGAAATTGACAAGATCATCAAGATTGATCCTCTGCAGTTTCATATCCACCCGTGATTCTTTCAGGGCACTCTCTCCTTCTATCTCACTGGGCTTGAGATAGCTGATCTGTTCTTTTATTTTGGCTTCGGCAGCCTGCAGTTCGATAAAGGAAAAAAGGGTGAAGGCCTTGGGCCTATTGCTTATTCGTTCTTGGATATCCCCTGTCTGGTGCTGAAGGGCCTGATATTCTTTCTGCAAGTCGCGGATCTGCTGGAGCTCCGTTTCTTTGACGCTTATGGAGTTTTTCAGTCGTTGCCTGGAATCCAGGAGGGGCGAAAAAAGGAAATGAAAGAGGAGTACACTCCCGGCAAAGAGAACCAGGCCAGCAAGCATGATTTTTTCACGTTTGACCATGCGCTCCCAGCCTATTTTTTCGATCAGGGGCTGCAGGAGAGTGGGCAGAGAAGAAAGGGTCATGGTGCGGTACCTCCACATTCGACCTTCAGTTCAAAACGAATTTTGCTGTCTTTGGCGTTCAGGTTGGCGGAACTGATGGTCACGCTGATAAAGTCTGGTGATTGTTCCAGATTCTTTTTCAGGCTATCCACGGTATTGAAGGTGTCAGTGATGCCCATGAGACGCAGCCCTTTGCTTTCGTAGACCAGGCGGGTAAGGCGGACGTCCAAGGATGGGGGGATTCGTGTGGAAATCTCGCGCAGGACATGGAGAACTGTATAGGGGAGAGTGGTTCCCTCACCTTCTGTGGAAGAAAGTCTGCTCTTGTTGATGGCCACCTGCAGCTGTTGCAGGGGGTCTACCACCCGGCTTACTTCTGGGAGGGTCTCTGTGAAGACGGCCCGGATCTCGGCAACCAGGGCCGCCTGTTGTTTGTTCAGGACATTGGTATTGTACCAGAGATACCCCAGGGAAAGGAGGAGGAGGGCGATGAGAGGGTAGGCGATCAGTCGTTGCTGGACCCGGTAGCTGCTCAGCCCTCGGTGGGGAGCAAATTCCTCTTTGCTGAAATTGAAGCTGTTTTTTGCTTTTCCTCCCTGGATAGCCAAACTGAGGCAGGAGGTGAGGAGACGGGCATGCTGATCGGTCTCAGCAGGTAGTGAGGAAGGGAGAGGAAGCAATCCGGCCCGGCCACAGACCAGACAGGGCCTGTTAAAGGCTGCATCCAGCCATGTGGTGGCCGATTGGCTTAATCCTGCACCTCCATCAATATAAATGGGAAGTGTCGCCATCGGCGTAGCAAGAGAAAGAGGGGTCAGGGTCTGTTTGATGGCCAGGGAAAGTTCACGGAAGGCCTCGGCTCCATGTTCAGGCCTTTGGATATGTATTTCTCCGCTCTCTTCATCAAAGGTGAAGCCCGCTTTTCTTCCTGCATCAAAGACCAGAGGTCTGATCAGTTGCAGCCTGTCCGAGGAGACCAGGAAAAGAGCAGCATTTTCCATTCTCAAGTCAAGGAAGATGAATTCCTCCGGAGGCTTGCCATTTTCTCGAATGCTGGAAAGAGTAGCAAGACCGGATAGGGTTATGAACTCGGGGGAAATTCCTGCCTGCCGGAGTGCAGTATACCATTCGGAGAGGAGTTTTCGTTCGATCATGGCGGCAATGACTTCTGTTTCTTCTCCTTCCCTGCTGTTGAGCATGAAATCAATGAGCATGGTGTCGATGGAGTTTGCCGTGCTTTCTTCAAGTTCAAAGGGCAGTATCTTGTTGATGGACTTACGGTCGGAAAAGGGCAGGACGAGGTTCCGGAAAGAGAAGAATGAGGCTCCCAGGGAGAGAAAACAGCGGCAATCAGCACAGGCCAGTTTTGCTGCCAGTTCAGCGATTACCTCCTCGGGGGGTCTGCTTCCGGTGACCACCACAGTGGAGGCAAGGAGTTCCTGGGTTTTTTCATCATCGAGGATGGCTGCTGTCAACAGATCCTGCTGCAGGTCTATGGAAAGGATTTGATGTGCCATTACGTTAAAGAGTGTCCCATCGCAGGAGTGAAATTGCCTTGTTTTGGCGCTCAACTATTGCGGCAACCGTTTTTTTCTCTGTATCGGAGCCAGCCGAGGCCTCGATTCTAAAAAAATTGCTTACTGTTTTAATCAGATCCTTTTGTAACTCAATATCACCTGGAAAAGAAGGAACATTTTGATACCATCCTGTGTCAGCGAGCAGTTCTCTGTTATTTTCATCTTCGCGGTAGGCGAGCATGGCCTCTGCCGTTTCTTTGTCCATGCCTTGGTTCAGGGCCTGGAGAAGGAGAGCGTCTGCGGTATTGATATTGATTTTACCATCACTTGCCGAGGCCGTGAGAAGTGGTGCCAAGGGGGGCCGTTCGTCTGTGCCATAGAGGAGCTCAGGAGTGATGCCCTTGACCAGGAGCAGTTCTGCAATGGATTCAACCGGTCCGTTTTTGCAGGAATAAGGGGGCTCCAGAGACTGGTAATAGCTATCCTCGGCACCATATTCTTCTTCTCCATCTCCGTCTCCACTGTCCATCCAGTCTATCAGAGCGTCGATGATCTCTCTGGCATCTCCATCTTCGACAAGATAGGGCTCTGCCCGTAATAATCGCCAGAGGATGTTGCGGACATCGATCTCATGCTGTACCTGTTCCTCATCATTGCCGTTGCTGACAACCTGCCCTTTCTTCTTACGAGTAACCATGGCATTTATCTGGAATTTTCCCCCCTCGTCGATAACTGCCAGCTCCAGAGACTGCTGGTCGAAGAGCAAAGAAAGGTCTTCTCCACTGAGAAGGGCCCAGGAGTCGTGGAGGGAATCAAAAGTGTTCTCCTCTTGATCTTTGAGAAGGATTTGTTCTGCCAAGGTGATGCCAGACCTGATCATTACTCCCAACCTGATACTGTTGCGGAGGCTGGCAGAGGCAACATATTCCTGGCGCATCTCTCTGTTAAACTGCAGGGTGACGATGGCCAGCACACTCACCAGGCTGATAACCAGGAGCAGGGCCATGCCTCTGTGGTTGCCAAGGATCTGTCTCATGGTCTCTTTTTGACTCCGGGAAGGGTCAGAGCGGTTTTGAACAGGGTCCCTGTCGTCTCTTCTTGTCCATCTGCAAAGCGGAGGCTGATGGTGATCTGTTCAGGCAGGGAGGTGAGAGCCGTATCTTCATCCCCATTTTCCCATTCCTCTACATCATCACCATCCCGATTGCGATAGTCAAAGGCTACTTCCAGTAACTGGTCACAGAGCAGGAGTCCCAGGTCCTCGTCGTCTTCCTCTCCATCAGTTGCCCCTGGCAGGGCCAGCAGTTCGGAACGGTAGAGACTGAGCGTATTGGTCTCAGGGTCTGTTTGCACCTGATAGTGAATGATGGTGTGGCCTATGGGAGTTTGATCGGGATGCAGAATCACTTGGCTGGTGGAGGTGAAGCGCAGGGTGTCGGCTCGGTATTCCCCTGTTGATTCGCTTGTCCCGGTAAATATCATATCTTCACCAGGGAAAAATGATTCCAGGTCTTCTTGGATCCTTTCCATGGTTGTCCTGGCTTTGGAGTAAACTTCTGCCTGGGCGCCGGCTCCATTGATGATGCGGAAAGTGGCATTGTAGGAGCCGTAGGCCAGACCCATGACGAGGGCAAAAATGGCGATGGCCATCAGGACTTCGAGAAGGGTGAACCCCTGTTTTGTCAAATGAATGCTGTCCCTCAGATTCATGGGTTACTCACTTGGTAACTGTCAAGTAGATAGCTGTAGACACTGTCTCCCCAGGTGACTACCAAGCTGAGGTACTGCAGTTCACTATCCAGTTCTTGCAGGATCTCGGATTCTCCGAAGGTGGCATCTTCAACACTCAACATCCACTTGAATCCAGGGAATTCATCGCCGAAATCGCCTTCTCCGGCAATGATCTCTTCGCTGGCCAGGATGGTTGTCAGCTGCATCTGGGCCAGGAGAGGGGCCTGTGTATTGAAACGGGTCTCAGTGGCCAGGGCTACACTCTTGGATTGGGAACCAAAGAGACTGGTCAGGGCTATGGCTAGAATGGCCACGGCAATCATGACCTCGAGCAGGGTGAAACCTGTCGTACGGCTGCAGCAAGGCCTTGTCAAATTATTCATGGACAAGGAAGAACCCTCATTCAAAATGCACGGGTCCGTCAAGGACCTGAATGGTATGGAGAAAAGGAGATATGAGGAGGCTGATACTCTTATCGCTCCCATCGCCGAGGTGGATGGCTGTCTTATCCATATATCCTTGTTTGCTGATCCATAGCCCATTGCTGAGAGCATTCTGATCGTTGCCGCTGTTTGCCTGTTTGATATCCAGAATATGAACCCCGGCGGGGAGGGTGATAGAGGGATGGACAGCAGCAGACGGTTCTTCCCGGTCTCCGCCTGCTTCCTGGTACCAGAGTCTCTGTTCCGCAGGATCAAGAAAAATCAGATAGGGCTGCCGGGTCATCACTGCCTTGCTGCGAGCGCTTTTAATCAGTGAAATGATCTTTCGTGATCCTGATGCCAGCTGATCCGTCATCAGGCTGTTGCGCACGGTGGGAAGGGCCAGGGCAAGACTGATGGAGATCAGGAAGCAGACCATCAGGAGTTCCAGGAGGGTAAAACCCTGTCGTCTAAAGGGACTATGTGACAGTCTGTCCTGCAAGGACTATTCTAACTCCCAGTTATTGATATCAGCATCGGTTCCTTCACCACCGGATTCTCCGTCTGCACCGTAGGAGATAATGTCAAAATCAGTGTGACTGCCTGGGCTGAGATAGACATACTCATTTCCCCAGGGATCTTTGGGGACTTTCCCCTTTGCCATATATCCGCCCTCACGCCATTTCGAGGGGAGTTTCCCTGCAGTTGGTGGCTCGATCAGGGCTTGAAGGCCTTGTTCCGTACTGGGGTAGCTCCCATTATCAAGTCTGTACGTCTCCAGGGCCGTTTCCAGGCCACTGATCTGAGCTGCAGTCATGGTCCGTTTGGCCTCCTCCGGATGACCCATGATGCGGGGGCCTACGTACCCGGCCAGGATACCTATAATGACAAGCACGACCAGCAGTTCGATAAGGGTGAAGCCCTCTTCTGTGCTTGATGACCTTTTTCTTAGAAAAATACTTCGTTGTTGCATGATGAAATTCGACCTTTTATAACTCATTAATTTTTTGTAAAAAAATGGCAACGCTATCCAAAGTTGGAGTCGGGATAGACTGTAAGATTTGGGGATAGCACTACCATACACAGGAGTCAGTTTTATTCCTTTACAGGCGCCTGTTTCAGGGTGCTGCAAACAAACTGAAGCAGTCCAAGAAGGAGGAAGGACAGACCCACAAGTTGTGCCGCCAAAACAGGGTGCAGGCTCAGATAGCTGATTGTTGCCACCGGGGCCATGGCCAGGCGAACAGCGCCTTGCGCAGCTGGGTGCTCAGAAATCAGTTGGGCAAGTGGGGGAGAAAGCAAATAGTAGCGATTGATCAGTTTTCTGCCCAGTGCCGATGATTTGAGATAGGTGTCGCGGAATTGACGGAGAACAAGGACATGGCTGTCATCGAGGCTGCCATAGGCTGCTGTGGCGATGAAACAGGCATCCTTGGTCGTGAACTGGAGCTCATTGCCGTAGATAACAGTACCATCGGAGAGTTCCGCATAGGCCCTTACATAGTAGAGGGTGTCTGGGGTAATGTCTAAAATGTCACTACGAAAGGTTCCCACTCCGGACCCGTCTGTGGTGCAGCCTTCGTAAACGGTTGTGGCCAGGACAGGGAGAGTAGTTCCAACAGTTGTCGTCGTTGTTGTGGTGTCGGCGACTGCGGTTGTTGTTTCATCAGTGACACTCACATCCTTGAGGCCGGGGGCAGGGGTTATGCCGTAGCAGACTCCTCGCTGACTGATGTCCTGGGGATCTGTGCTTATACTTTCAAGGAAACCACCGCTGGCAGCGCTGTTACGGGTCACACGGGTCGGCGGTGTGGTAGCAATGTAGTAGCCTTCGGTAGTGTCAATGCCATTTATGATGCGCTGCTGGGAAAGGTCTGCGGTGCTGAAACTGATCAGTCCGAAATCTGTATCTTTGCCGTTTTCTACCGATCCGGCCAGGAGGATGTTACCGCTTTTCTGGATGGAAATGGCCCGGGCAATATCGTTGTACTGCTCAAAGTCGGTGAGGATAAAGGTTGGCTTAACTGTTGAAACAACTTCTTTGCTGAAATCGCTGTCAACGACGAGCAGCGAGGAGATGGCAACGGAATCACTGCTGACTGATTTTGTTGCTGTTGCCTGCATCAGTGCTTCTGTGGTCTCAATTACCGGTGTGCCCGAGGCAGTATAGTGGAGGAGGATAAAATCCATATCCTGATCGCTGCTGCTGGATCCGGAAAGATAGATGCTGCCATCTGCGGCAATGGCAAGGCCGTAGGCAACACTGTCTGTACCCAGGTCAGCTGTTACGGTCCCCTGTTCATTGAAGTCTTGGTCTATTTTCCCGCTGGAGAGGAATCGGGCGAGGAGGATTGAGCGATAGGACTCTTCCTGGATTGCGCCAGTTGCTACAATATTTCCATCTTCAAGGAGGGCGAGGTCGTAAAAAACTGAATTTACATAATTTGCATCCAGGAGGCTACTGCCCTGATCGCCAAAGCTCTGGTCAACTTGTCCATTACTGAGAAAAGAAAAGAGTGTTGCCCGCTTTTGACCATCAGTGTCCCTGAAGCCGCCAAGAAGAATGCGGCCGTCATCGACTAAGGCACCACTGTAGGCGGCGCAGTCGTTGCTGCCTGTGTCCGTAACGATACCATTGCCATTGAAAGTAGTGTCCAGGGAGCCGTCACCGTTGAGGCGGGCAATAAAGAGGTGTGTTGTGCTGCTCCCTTCACTGCTGCCGGCCAGGATAATCTTGCCATCTGTCTGCACCAGCACGGTCTGGGTGCTGTCATTGGTGTCAGGCAGGGGGATGCTCATCTGTCCATCCTGGTCAAAGTCCATATCGGGGAGGCCATCTGCAGTCAGACGGACAACGGTAATGTCCATGTCATTCTCGTTGGCTGTTGTGCCACCCACCAGGATCTTACCGTCTTCCTGGATGGTCAGGGCCAGCCCCCTGTCATTTCCGGATCCCACTGCCACGGTTACTTGACCGTCTGAGCTAAAGTCAGTATCCAGGCTGCCATCGGCCAGGTACCGGGCCAGGGCGATGTCTGTATCTGCACCGTTTTCACTCTGTCCCGCCACCAGGATCTTGCCGTCAGCCTGCACAGCAATGGCGTAGGCCTCATCGTTATAGATGGAGAAGTCTGTTGTCAGCTGTCCATTGTGGCCAAAATCTGGATCGAGACTTTCCTGGGCCGGTGAAAGAGCAGGGAGAATCATGGTGAGAAGAAGCAGAGAAAAAGTTCGTAAGAATAATTTCATAGCTGGCAGCCTGGGCAAAGGATTGAAGGTTATTAATATCATTTTCAACTATAGCAAATTAAAGGTGGATCATCAAGTATTTAGGTTAGGGTGTGGAAGAGACTGTCTTGTCTTGTAACATATAGATATCTTGTTGATTGTTTATATCATCTGGTTCATTTCAAAGATAGGGAGGAGGATAGAGAGGACGACAAACCCGACGGCCGCGCCCATGGCAGTAATCATGATTGGTTCAATGAGAGAGGTCATTCCCAGAATAGCAGTTTCCACCTCACGTTCATAGGTCCGGGCAACCTTTTCAAGCATTGATTCGAGTTGGCCGCTCTGTTCACCCACTCCGATCATCTGGATAAAGATTGGAGGAAACCAGACAGAGGACTCAAAGGCGCTGCTCATGCTCTTTCCCTTCTGGATCTGCTCCATGGCCACCTCAATGACCTCGCAGACCGGTCGATTGTTGACAATGCTGTTGACGATCTGCAGTGAAACAATGAGGGGAACGCCGCTGTTCAAGAGACTTCCCAGGGTAGAGGCAAAGCGGGCCAGGATGATCTTGCGGGTCACTGCTCCGGTAATGGGGAGCGAGAGCTTGATTCTATCCCAGATCCTGCGTCCTTTCTCCCGGGCCAGGAAAAGGCGTACAGCAAAAAAGATGGCAAAGAGAACCAATACTCCAAGCCACCAGTAATTACGCAGGGCATCACTGGCAAAAATGAGCATCCGGGTGGGTAGAGGCAGGGCCCGTTCCATATCGGTGAACACCCGGGTAATGTTGGGAACGATATAACTCATCAGGAAGATGAGGATGCCGCTTCCGATAACGGCCATGAAGATCGGATAGATCAGCGCAGCTTTCAGCCGGCCCTGTAAGGCCTTCTGTTTTTCTCCGAAGTCGGCCAGTCGTTCCAGAACAATGTCCAGGGAGCCCGAGGCTTCACCGGAACGAACCATATTGATGTAAATATTTGAGAAAAGTTTGGGGTGTCTGGCCAGGGCCTTGGTCAGGGTGGAGCCCTCATTTACCGAATCTCTGATCTGGGCCAGGACTCTTTTCAGAGCAGGGTTGCTGCTCTGTTCAATAATAGAGGCCAGGGCATTGATGAGGGGGATGCCTGCACCCAGGAGGGTGGCAAGTTGTCTGGTGAAAAGGTAGGTCTCTTCTGATTTGATTCGATCAAACAGGAATCCGTTGGAAAAACTTTGTCTTCTGTCTTTTTCTCCTGTGTTCAGGCTTACCCGCAGACTGACCGGGTATTTGCCTGCAGCTCTCAGTTTGCTGCGGGCACTGCTTTCGCTGTCCGCATCAATGAGTCCTTTGCATGACTTCCCTTTCTGGTCCAGCGCGTTGTATTCGTATACAGGCATATTCTGCTGCTTTTTGGCAAAAAATTGAAAAAACCTTGTCCATTTCTTTTCTATGGTAGTAATACTGTAAATAATATCAACATGAAATAGGAAAAAAGAGGCAGACGGAGCAAATTCATTGTGAGTACCGATGCCATTCCCAGCAATCCTTTAAGCCCTCACTGCAAGGTTATCTGCCTCCCCTGTTGATTTTTTTACCTTGATAGCGATGTATACAAACTACTTTGGTTTCAAAGAAAAACCTTTTTCCATTGCCCCGGATCCTCGTTATCTGTACATGAGCGAGTTGCACCGCGAGGCATTGGCCCATCTCCTGTATGGAATCAGCAGTGACGGCTGTTTCATTCTGTTGACCGGAGATGTCGGCACCGGCAAGACCACGGTGTGTCGCTGCCTTCTGGAACAGCTGCCGGATAACACCGATGTTGCCCTGATCGTTAATCCTCGCCTAACAGACCTCGAACTTCTGGAAACCATTTGTGATGAATTGGAGATCCCCCTGGATGAGGGTGAGAGAAGTGCAAAGTTTTATATTGATAACCTCAATCGTTATCTCCTCGATGCCCATGCCAGAGGAAGAAATACCGCACTCCTCATTGATGAGGCCCAGAACCTGAGTCTTGATCTCCTGGAACTCCTTCGTCTTCTGACTAATCTCGAGACGCACAAGAAAAAACTTTTGAAGATCGTCCTTCTGGGCCAGAGTGAATTGAGGCAGATACTGGAAAATTCAGGGGCCGATCAGATCAGTCAGCGCATCACCTCCCGCTACCATCTGTTGCCTCTTGGGCGAGCCGATGTCTTTGCTTATATTCGTCATCGTCTGGTCGTGGCTGGGGTGAGGGAAAAACTTTTTTCTGAAGCAGCGCTAACCAGAATTTACCAATTGACTCAAGGGATTCCTCGTTTGACCAATGTTGTCTGTGATCGCGCCCTGCTTGGTGCCTATGTGGAAGGCAGATATCAGGTCAATGCCAGCATCGTTGAACAGGCGGCTGAGGAGGTGTTGGGGACTGGAGGAAGGCGAGCGGGAAGAAGAAACAAAAGGCGTCTGTTGCTCACTGTTTTGCTGGCCTTGCTTCTTTTTATTCTTGGTGTTGGCGCAGCCACGTTTTATTTTTCCAAAAATATTTCTCTGGAATCAGTGCTGCCGTCCAAGGGAGGGCAGGTGGAAAAAATGAAAGAGAAATCGAATCGAACGCCCGCTCTTGCCGCCTTTTCCTTTCTAGCTGCTTCTCCTTGTCTTGACCTTGGAGAAACAAGAAAAGCAGCAGAGAGTGGGGAGAGGATTCGACAGGGCAGAAAAGCGTGACCAGGGTAAGTACATCCTGAGATGGAGGGACAACTCTTTGCAACGTACCAGAGAGTGTTGCAAGAGATAAACGAGTTATAAAGGAAAAAAGACTCAGGGAAAAAAACGGTATGTCCTATATTCTGGAAGCACTGAAAAAGTCGGAGAAGGAACGGAAAAAGGAGGGAGTGCCTGATCTTCAGGCCGACCATTCTTTGCCTCCCGCCCATAGACCAGAGCGTGTATCGTTGGTGGCCAAATGGCTGGCAGGCGCTGTGGCTTTCCTCTTGCTCGGCGGAGGCGTGTGGTTTTGGTGGACGGGAGAGGAAAAGGACCTGCCTCAGCTTGCCCAGGAGCTGGAGGTTTTTTCACCTTCTCCCCCTCCTCTTTCTCCTGGAACATCTCAGGCCGTAGTCCCATTGACTCCTGCTTCGGATTCAGGCGATCTGTCGCAGGAAATTCTGGTACAAATTTCTCAGGAGGTGCGTCAGGCCATGGCAGAGGTCAGGGGCCAGAACCAGCCGCCTTCTTCAGCAGTTCTTCCTGATGTCGAACCTGAAAGCCCTCAAAAGATAGATCTGGAGATTTCTGAACCGCAGCCAGTGGTGGAGGACAATCCAGAGAACGTCTTGCCTCTTCTCGAAGAGATGCCAACTGAGCTCAGGGAAAAAATTCCTGAACTCTCCTTTGCCGGCCATGTCTATGCCGATGACCCGGGAAAACGCTTAATCATGATCAATAACCGAATTCTTCGTGAAGGTGACCAGGTGAGTAAGAGTCTTTCTCTGCAGCAGATTACCCGTGCTGGAGTGATCCTTCGCTATGAGGTCTTTGTCTTTCAGGTGAAGCTGTTTTGATTCCTTTTAAGGCAATCTGTAACTCTTCTTTTGTCTGCACGGAAGGTCGCTCTTAACTCATTAATTATTGGTTGAAAAATATTCCATTGTTGTTTATCCTGAAAGATCCTGTATTGCTGAATAGTGTTCGTTTATCTCGCCTTACCCGGTTAAGCGGCAGTAGGGTTACTTCCTAATGTTATTGTGAAATATTTCCCTTTTTCCTTGGTGGCGGTCAGCAGCAGGATGGAAGGAGGCAAAAGGGAAAGAATATGCAACTGTTTTTTCTAACGGGCAGTTAAAAGGAGTCTTTTTTTGAGTGATATGAGTAGAGTGAAAAAATATTTTTCAATAGCTTGTGCAGCATTACTGATAACGTCTGTTTGGGCAGAGGGGGCAATGGCTACAGCTCTCACCGCATCCACATCGTTAACAGTTGTCCATGTGACGGAGTTTGTTTTCAACAGTGTTGACATTACCCAGTGGGAAGGAGATCTGCCTAATGATCCCGATGATCTCCTGATCCCGGAAAATCAGGAGGTTTATCTGAATAATGTTTATTTTACGACGAGCTATATGTCGTGGGAAACTCTTCCCTATAAACTTCCCTATCCTGTGTTTTCCAATGGCATGGCCGGAATGGTTGCTGCCGTCTGGTCTAAAGATAACGGAAAAACGTTTACCCTCGGCTCATGGGATTACCTTCGAGAGACGGCACATGCCAAAGGGATAGATGCCGGAATGCCTGACTGCTGGATGGGGACCATGGTGCATTCCATATGTGACAGGAAGGTAGGCGAGTGTAATGGGCGAAACAAGAGTAATCTTTATTTCAGCGAGTATCCTTCTGGAAACAGTTCTTGCTGGGGGATCTTGTAAGGTTAGGGAGACATCACCTTGCTGGTGATGTGATGTTTGCCGTGTTGTACTCCTGTCATGAAGTGACCTGAACTGATTCGAGTAAAAAGAATATCCCACAGCCAAGTCCAATGAAAAAAGGGCGTTAACAGTTTGTATTTACTGTTAACGCCCTTTGTCGTTTACTGGTCGGAACGAGAGGATTCGAACCTCCGACCACTTGACCCCCAGTCAAGTGCGCTACCAGGCTGCGCTACGTTCCGAAATGTGTTTGTCTCTTACCATGGGGATGCAAGAGTGTCAACAAATGGTCGATAAGAAAATGAACTTTATCGGTCCTTTTTTTCAAGGAGGCGTTTCATTTGCAGGAGTTCCTTCTTGATTGTATCGAGACAGCTGGGGACGGTTGTGCCGTTTGCTGTCGGTACCACTCGTTTGCTCTTTTCCAGAAATTTTCTGGCTCCAGAAATGGTATATCCTTTTTCGTGCAGCAGTTCTTTTATCAACAGGACTGTTTCAACATCTTGCCGTCGGTAGAGTCGTTGTTTAGAATTAGCCCTTTTAGGGCGTATTTCTTTGAATTCACTCTCCCAGTACCTGAGGACATGAGGGGCCACCTCGGCCAGTTTACTGACCTCACCGATTTTAAAATAGAGCTTATCTGGTATTTCTGCTCTCATTTCGGTGGTCGTTCCCCTTGTGCTGTTCCAGGTTAATCGTTGATTTGATCTCGCATTTTTTTGCTTGGGCGAAAGCTTATCATCTGCCGGGATTTAATCGTTATACTTTCCCCAGTACGTGGATTGCGACCACGACGAGGTTGTTTATCCCGGACATTAAAGGTGCCGAAGTGGACAAATTTAATGGATTCGCCATTGAGCAGTTTGTCTTTCATCCTGTCCAAAAAGGTATCAACAAGCTCGGAGCAGCTACTTTGTGAATAACCAAGTTGTAAGGTAAGCGCCTCGGCCAGTTCCTTACGGGTAAGATTTCCTTTGTTCATTTAGTTACCTTCTTTATAACGTTCTATGTGCATACCGAAGTAGCTTTTAATAATGGTCACCTCGAAAAATTGCTTTTTGGGCCAAGTTCTTCGTCGCAGTCGAAAAAAGATAATGCTCACAGATCAAACTGATGTTGCGTTATTTTTTCGTATGCTCCTTGCTCTTGAATACAAATTCAAATTTTTCAAGGTACCCGGATATTGGATAGCTGATGGGGGAGTTATCCTTCTCTCAGACTTCCGTTGAACTGAGAAATCAGTCTCTGAATAATTTTTGTATGGGACTTGCTGACATTCTTTTCCGTGAGGGTATTTGTCGGAGAACGATAGGTCACGGAAATAGCAACACTCTTGAAACCTTTTTCGAGAGGTTTCCCCTGGTATACATCGAATATCTCACAACATTCAATGAATTTTTCTGGGCTTGTGCGAACACTTTCCAGGAGATCCCCAGCCTTGACATCTTCAGGGACCAGGAGAGCGATATCTCGCTTCACTGCAGGAAAAACCGGCAGTGAGCTAAAGCTCTTTGGAACTGCCTGCAGGGAGCAGAGGAGTACAAAATCCAGATCAAAAAAGAAGACTTCCTGTTTGATACCAAAGCTTCTTGCCACTTCTGGTTGCAGTCTGGCCAGATGGCCCAGAACACCCTTCTCTGTATCAAGGACGAGGCACTGTAACGGGTCACAGTAGGGATCTACTTCTGCCGGCACTGGCAAACGGAATTGAACGACATCCATGGCGCCGCAGCCTTGGAGACGCAGATTTTCAAGAATCTGTTCCATTACCCCTTTGCCATCAAGGAAATCTACATTCTCGTCGTTGAAATGAAAGGAAGAGCTTTCACCGCCTCTTCTTCCGCTGAGAATACCGGCTAATCGTTCACGTTCTATGGGTTGTTCGTTTGCCCCTTGCGGTGTAAAGACCTTACCCATTTCAAAAAGCTTCACATTGTTCTTCTGGAAGTTGATATTGCGTTTTAAATTTTCCAGAAGGGCGGGCAGCAGCATGGTCCGCATAACAGACTGCTCCTCGCTGAGAGGGTTGAGAAGGGTTACCTGCTGTCGTCGCGGGTCATCTTCTGCGAGCTTTAGAAGTGAGAGATGTTTGTCTGTGACAAAGCTGTAATTAATGGCCTCCGAGAAGCCCATGCCCGTGAGAAGAGTAGCGGTTTGCGAGCGCAGTCCTCTCTGTGGATCTTGTTCAGGGTAACTGAGGCTGACCACAGGCAGGCTGGTGGGAATATTATTGTAGCCAATCAGCCGGGCCACTTCTTCAACCAGGTCCACTTCACGTTCGATATCGATACGGAAGGACGGAGGATTCACCCACAGGGTATCCTTATCTTTTTCTTTGCAGCGGATACCAATGGACTGGAGGACATCAGCTATCTTATGGTAATCGAGTTCGATACCGAGGAGAGCTGAAGTTCGAGAAATGCGAAGGGTCTGCGAGTTAAGGGGCTGTTTGCCACCATAGAGGTCAACGCCGCCTGGGACAACATTCCCTCCGGCGATTTCTGAGAAGAGGGATACTGCTCGTTCCATGGCTGTGAGGCAGCCGTCAGGATCAACACCTCGTTCAAAGCGGTAAGAGGCTTCGGAGGGAAGATTGAGTCTGCGGGCTGTACGACGTATGGAGATAGGATTGAAACAGGCACTTTCGAGAAGGATGTTGGTGGTTTTCGCCGTGACTTCTGAATTGAGCCCACCCATAACACCGCCTACGGCCACGGGTTGAACCGCATCGCAAATGAGCAGCATGTCTGGTTCAAGGGTACGTTCTACTCCGTCCAGGGTGGTGAATGTCTTTTCATTTGGTTTGGGGCAACGGACGAAAATCTGTTTTCCGGCCAGGGTATCATAGTCAAAGGCGTGCAGCGGCTGACCATATTCCATCATCACCAGGTTGGTGATATCCACCACATTATTGATGGGACGCAGGCCAATGGCGAGTAAGCGACTGCGGATCCACCAAGGGGAGGGGGCAATGACTACTCCTTTGATGAGGCGGGCGGTATACCGGGGACACTGCTCGAAATCTTCTACGTCGACTTTGAATTCACATGGAGCGCCTTCCAGGGATGCGTTGTTCACCGGAAGAGTGAGTGGCGTCCTGGTGATTCCGGCAATTTCTCTGGCTATTCCAATAACAGAGGCGCAGTCGGGTCGATTGGGGGTCAGGTCGACCTCGATCAGGAGATCGTCAAGGCCCAAGGCTTGGAGGAGCGGCAGCCCATGCTCCAGATCATCAGGGAGTTCCATGATGCCGGATTGCGAATCACTCAGTCCCAACTCTCGTTCTGAACAGAGCATACCGTTTGATTTTATACCCCTGACCTTCGATGGTTTGATCTTCGTGCCATCGGGCATAATGGTTCCCGGCAGGGCAATGGCGGTGACCAGACCGTTACGGACGTTTGGGGCTCCGCAGACTATGGAGTATGTCTCTTCTCCGACTGCGACCTCGCAGAGGTGGAGGCTGTCAGCGTTTGGGTGTGACTCCACTGAAAGGACTTTTGCCGTCTTCAGGGGCTTGAGTTGCGGAAAAATTTCGGTGACACCGTCTACCTCAAGACCAAGCATGGTCAGGTGTTCGGCCAGGGCCTCCGGGCTGAGATCTCCGGTGTCGACATATTCTTTTAACCAGTTTAGGGTAAACTTCATGCTTTAATCTCTATCTCTTGAGGAACAGGGGACCTGGGTTGATCTAAAATTGAGAGAGAAAACGGAGATCGTTTTCGTAGTAAAGACGGATGTCGTCTATACCATATTTGAGCATGGCAATACGCTCAATACCAAGCCCGAAGGCAAAGCCACTGTAGATCTCTGGATCATAACCCACCATTTTGAATACTTCCGGATCTATCATTCCGGCACCGAGGATTTCAAGCCATCCTGTACGCTTACACACCCGGCAACCGGAACCGCCGCAGATAACACAGGCGATATCCACTTCTGCACTGGGTTCGGTAAAGGGGAAGAAACTGGGACGAAAGCGCAGAGCAAGATCCTTTGCAAACATCTTTTGGGTAAAGGTGGTGAGCACACCCTTGAGATCGGCAAAAGAGACGTGACGATCCACAAGAAATCCCTCTACCTGATGAAACATGGGGGTATGGGTAATGTCGGAATCACAGCGATAAACCTTGCCGGGAGCAATGACTCTCAGTGGCGGCTGCTGGTTTTCCATAATTCTTGCTTGCATGGGAGAGGTATGCGTTCGCAGGAGAATAGAGTCACTGATATAAAAGGTATCGTGCATATCCCTGGCCGGGTGATGGGCTGGAATATTGAGGGCTTCAAAGTTGTAGTGATCGTGCTCTACATCAGGCCCTTCAGCAACAGAAAATCCGAGGCTTTCAAAGATGGAACAGACCTCATTCATGATCTGGGTTACCGGATGCAGTTTTCCGTTTTGCGGTCTGCGACCGGGAAGGGTCAGATCTATTGAGCCGCTTTTTTCACTGGCTCTCTGGCTGCCAGTCCCGAGGGTCTGTTGTTTTTCAGTATAGAGGGCTTCTATTGTTTTTTTGGCCGTATTGGCCATCTGACCGAGTCGAGGCTTGTCCTCTGCTGAAACGTTTCCCAGCGCTTTCATGAGGGAGCCGAATTGTCCTTTTCTGCCAAGAAAACGGATGCGGAATTCCTCCAGTTGTTCTCCATTTTCTATGGCGGCCAACTGCTCCTTGGCCAGGCCCTGTAGACTGAGTATCTCTTGCTCCATGGCTTTTTAAATTCTTACTCGGATATGCTAAGGATTTGACCCTTAGACTAATAATAGATTGAAATTGTATGCTTTTTTATCACCTGCCAAGAACCTTTCACTGCCAAGGGAGACAAGAAAACGTCTTCCAGCGTTGTGGCTTTCAGCTAAGCTTTCGCTTTTTGTGGCAAAAAAACAAAACAATTCTAATGGTTACAGCATGTTGACACTGCAGTTACATCCCTTCAGAGAATGGTTGCGGCAAAGAATCCCTTGCTCTCAGATGGGGTTCTCATCAAAAGAATATGCCGGTTCCATTGAGGATGGAATCGGCATAAAAAAAGCTGAGCAAGGAGTGTTTGCAGGTAGAGAAAAATTGTTTTTCAGAGAACATTCCCGCCATCCTCTTTCTTTTCTATCTTGTCCGCAATTCGAGTAACTCTTTATCAGAACATGCTGTCTTCAGGCAGTTGCCTCTTTGGCTAGTTTGACAACTGCGGAGAAAGCCGGAGCATCAAGGATAGCCATGTTAGACAGAACTTTCCGATCCAGGTCGATGCTGGCTTTTTTCAGTCCACCCATCAGTTTGGAATAGTTGATATCGTTCATCTTGGCACCAGCATTGATACGGGCGATCCACAGACGGCGAAAATCGCGCTTTTTGGTGCGACGGTCACGATAGGCGTAGGCCAGAGCTTTGTCAACAGCCTCAGTGGCTGAACGGTAGAGGCGTGATTTGCCTCCCCAGTAACCCTTGGCCAGTTTCAGTACTTTATTTCTTCTTCTGCGGGCTTTAAAGCCCCTTGTCACGCGTGGCATTTGCTGCTCCTTTCAATTCAAGAGGACCCATGTCCTCAGTAGACTCATGATAGTGGGGGTGAACCCCGGACGTTCTTTGCGGCTTACAGGTAGGGAAGAATCTTCCGGATTGATTTAGTGTTGGTTCCATCTACCAGTGCAGACTTACGCAGATTACGTTTTCTTTTTGTTGATTTCTTGGTCAGAATATGACTGGTAAAGGCCTTGGAACGTTTTATTTTTCCTGATCCGGTCTTTGTGAAACGCTTTGCAGCGCCTCTTTTTGTCTTCATCTTGGGCATGGTTTATACTCCTTTAACTACCTATACTTTGCAGGGGAATAGTTTGGACAATTCCACATTGTTGCTTTGGTAATGATTTCTATTGGTTTTCAGTTCTTGTCAACCTTTTGGACCGACAAACATAACCAGCTGACGTCCTTCCATCTTTGGTGGATTGAGGATAACGGCATCATCCTCCAGGAGGGCGCTGATTTTATTCATAGCTTCCATGCCCACTGTCTGGCTGTAGACTATCTCACGTCCACGGAAGCGCATGGTGAGCTTTACCTTGTGGTTTTGGCCAAGGAATTTTTTAATGTTCTTTATCTTAAAGTCGAGATCATGGGAATCTGTCTTGGGACGGAATTTTATTTCCTTGGTCTCAACTATAGTTTGTTTCTTTTTAGCGTCCTGTTGTTTTTTAGATTGTTCGTATCTGAACCGGTCATAGTTCATGATCTTACAAACAGGTGGCTCGGCATTTGGTGAAATCTCTACGAGATCCAGTCCCTCATTATCGGCAAGTTCCTGACCCTCTACTGAGCTGACTACTCCGAGCTGACTGCCGTCACTTCCAATGAGTCGAATTTGCGCATGACGAATCAAGTCATTGGTCTTAACTTTAACCTCACGCTGAACCGGGGCTCTTTTTCCTCGACGTTTAATGTCTCTACCTCCCTGAAACTAGGAATCTGTTGTAGGATGTGGCGGTGGCTGTCATATACCGCGTCCCTCTAGGCATTCTTCTAAAACCTTTGTAGCAAATGTGTCAATGGTCATATCTGCAATGTTCTTCCCGTCACGCAGTCGCAGGGTCACTGTTTGCTCTTCCTTCTCTTTGTCACCAATAATGAGCATGTAAGGGATCTTGGCCATCTGCGCTTCTCGGATCTTATAATTCAATTTCTCGTTGCGCAAATCTTTTTCGACCCGAATACCTGCTTTGCGAAGACGGGTATAGACCTCTTCACCATAGTCCGCCTGGGCATCAGTAATGTTGAGAATTCTGGCCTGAACCGGAGCAAACCAGAGCGGAAAAACGCCCCCGTACTGTTCGATTAAGATACCAATAAAACGCTCGAGGGATCCCATGAGTGCCCGATGAATCATGATGGGCTGGTGTTCCTGGTTGTCTTTACCGGTATAGGTGACCTTGAACCGTTCAGGCAGATTGAAGTCGACCTGAATGGTGGAACATTGCCAGGAGCGACCAAGGAGATCCTTGATCTTGATGTCGATTTTTGGCCCGTAGAAGACGCCTTCACCGGGATCAAGGGAGTAGTTCAGCCCTTTTTTCTCCAAAGCGGTTTTCAGGGCCTCGGTGGATTGCTGCCAATTTTCATCAGTGCCAACATATTTGTCTGGTCTGGTAGAGAGATAAATTTCATACTCCTCAAAGCCAAAGGTCTTGAGGATGTGAAGGTTGAGATCCAGAATATTGAAGATCTCATCTTCGAGTTGTTCGGCCATGCAGAATATGTGGGCATCGTCCTGGGTGAATCCCCGAACACGCAGGAGTCCGTGCAGGGCACCTGCCCGTTCATAACGGTAGACCGTACCCAGTTCACACCAGCGAATGGGAAACTCGCGGTAACTTCTTTTGCGACTATTATAGATACCGATATGGAAAGGACAGTTCATCGGTTTGAGCTGATACTGGACATCGTCGATATCCATTGCTGCATACATGTTCTCGGAATAGAAATCGAGATGTCCGGAAGTTTTCCACAGATCCTGGCGGGCAATGTGTGGAGTATAGAGCAGTTCGTAATCGTGATTATAGTGTTCTTCTTTCCAGTAATCTTCGATGAGCTTGCGGAGCAGGGCTCCCTTCGGCTGCCAAAGGATCAGGCCGGGGCCAATCTCATCTTGGATGGTGAAGAGTTCCAGCTCTTTCCCAAGTTTTCGATGATCACGTTTCTTGGCTTCTTCCAGGGCGGCGAGATATTTTTTTAACGTTTTTTTATCAAAGAAAGCTGTGCCGTAGATACGCTGAAGCATATCGTTTTTTTCGTCTCCCCTCCAGTAGGCACCAGCAACTCGCAGGAGTTTGAAGGCGGTGATCCAGGAGGTATCGGGAAGATGGGGGCCGCGGCAGAGATCGGTGAATTCACCCTGCTGGTAGATGGATACTGTATCCACTCCCAGATCTTGGATCAATTCGACCTTGTATTTTTCCCCTTCTTCCTGGTAGCGTTTGATAGCCTCACTGCTCTTAATCTCGCTACGGGTAAAGGGTTCGGCCTTGGCGATGATTTCTGCCATCTTGGCCTCGATTGCCTCAAAATCATCAGGTGTGAAGGGTTCACTTCGGTCGAAGTCATAGTAAAAACCATCTTCAATGGAAGGACCGATTGCTACTTTGACATCTGAACCAAAGAGTTCGCGCACTGCCTCGGCCATGACATGGGCAGTGGAATGGCGGAGGATTTCCAAACCTTCCGGAGTGTCGATCTGGATGGGGCTCAGAGTCGCATCATGGGTCAGTGGAGTGGAGAGATCCACTGCCTTGCCGTCTAGTCGTGCTCCAACCGTCTTTTTCCGCTGTTTATTTGATAACAGTTCGGAGAGGGCTTCTTTAATGGTTGCTGCTACCGGCATGGAAGCGATTTTGCCGTCATCTAATGTGATCTGAATATCGGTCATCTGCAAAGTCTATAGTATAGTGTGTTTCCAGCAATGCGGGTCTCTATCAGTGATCGAGTTATGGGGGAGAGAAATTTACCGTCGGTCTTAAAGGAATATTCCGCAGGTAAGTTTATTTCCATAACCAGTGATCGAACAAAAACACTATTTCTGGATGGGTACTAGAAAAGCAAAGGCTAAAGAAAATACGAGGGGCAGAGCTCTCCGTATGAACTTTAGCCTGTTACTACTGGTAGGCGCGGGCGGTTTCGAACCGCCGACTTCTACCATGTCAAGGTAGCGCTCTCCCACTGAGCTACGCGCCTGTGTTCTTTTTCCCTGCTTGAAAAGAGTCAGGATAAATAAGCAGGGAGTTATTTTTTTAAACTCACTTTTCGCCAGTCCAAAGAAAAGATAAGCATAAACAGTCTCAAATACCAATATCTGTAAATTCTGTCAAGAAAAAATATACCAGGAGGGAGGGGAATATTGGCCACGTTTCATCCTGTTTTTGATCTGCTTTCAATGGCTTTGGCCAGGGTGTGTTTGTCGGCATATTTGATATCCATGCCCATTGGAATGCCACAGGCCAGACGGGTGACAAGGACAGGCTTGTCTTGCAGCCTGTCGATGAGATAGTGGGCCGTGGCCTCTCCGGGAACTGTGGAACTGGTGGCTATGAGGATTTCCTTGATCGCACCGCTTGCAACCCGGGCTTCCAGTTCGGTTACCTTGATTTCCCTTGGACCTATCCCGTCAATTGGAGAAAGAACTCCATGGAGAATATGGTAATGGCCCTGGAAAATTCCTGTTTTCTCGATGGCGAGGAGGTCGCCGGCCTGTTCAACCACGCAGACCAGTGTGGGGTCTCGTTTGGGATCCCTGCAAATGGCACAGGGGTCGTTCTCGGAAAAGGAAAAACAGCAGGAGCAGAGCTGAATTGTGCTGTGGAGCTCCATCAGAGCTGATGCCAGTTCCCGGGCCTCTGCCACTGGGCGTCTGAGGATGTTCATGGCCAAGCGAGAAGCGGTTTTGTTTCCAATCCCGGGGAGTCTGCTCAGGTCCTGAATCAAACGTTCCAGGGCATGTGGAACCATCTGTGCTGACATGACGTTATGAAAAAATGTTAGAGAGACCGGGCATGTTGAGACCGCCAGTGAGCTTTGCCATTTCAGCCTTGCCCATTTTTTTGACCTTGCGCAAGGCATCATTGGTGGCTGCCACGATAAGGTCTTGAATCATTTCTTTATCATAGGTGGAGAGGATATTTTCTTCGATCTCAATGGAGAGAATCTCACTGCGTCCATTGGCGGTTACTGTGACCATACCGCCTCCAGCACTGCCACTTTCCGTTTTCTGTCCTAGTTCTTCCTGTAGTGTTGCCATTTTCTGCTGCATCTGCTGCGCATGCTGCATGAGGGAATTCATGTCCATGGGGAAATCCTTGAGGTAATTAATACTGTTGTGGTGTTTGCGGGGATGGTGCCTGCTGACTGTCTTTCGCTTTCGATATTTAAATGTAAGGCCTTGCGGGGAGCTTGGCAACTGTTGCCGAGAAAGATTGTTTAGCGGGCCCTTTCAGCGGCTCCTTGGCCCAACGCGGATGTCGCCGATCTGGCCATTAAAGATTTCGGTTGCCATGAGTACCAGCGGGTCATTGGCAAGCCTTTGTCGCAGTTTGTGCGGGCTGTCATTATTCTGAGTACCTTCATCTTCTCTTTGGTCGGGAGTGATGAAGTGGAGTCTGAGGTCTTTTTGAAAAAAATCAAGAACGAATTCGGTGAGGAGTTTGACATTTTCTTTTTGGCGGAGCAGGGTACAGTTTGCCGGGTCGCTGAAACGGAGTTGGAGCTCTCCATCTACCTCCCGGGTGCTGTCGGCGCGTTGCAGGTCCTGCGCCATCCACAGTTTTCTGTCTTTGACATGTTCGATAAAACCCGGCCAGTCACGGCGTACATCCCGTTGATGCGGGCGAGGGATACTTTTGTTTTCCTCTTGCTTCGGAAGTGATTCTTCTTCAGGGAGAGGGGGCTGTTCCTCGATTAAAGGAGGAGGCATCTGTTCTTTGCTCAGACTGGTTACGGGAGTGGGCGTGGGTTTTGTTTCAGGGTGGGGCTGAGGAGTGGGGTCAGGGGACTGCTGTTTTTTTTTTACCTCGACAGGGGGCGCTGACGGCGTGGACTTCGGGAGGGTCTTTCCCTGAAGGAGGGTATCGATTTTACCGAGAAGGCTCGAAACCGCAACGACCTCATCGGCCTGGATGATTTTGAGGAAACTGCTTTCCAGAACAAGCCGGGGCTGAGAAGAATAACGCATCTCTTCCACGCCTTGCATGAGCAGATTTAACTTCATATGGATGGTCTGCGGAGAGTGGTTCTTGGCCAGTTCGTGGAAGAGTGCAAGTTCCTGGGGCGGTATATCGATGAGTTCCTGACAGCCCTCTATGCGGCAGAGGATAAGCGTGCGAAAGGCGGCGAGGAGATCATTGGTAAAACGCTTGAGGTCGACGCCAAAGCTGAAGGTCTCATTCAGGGCCTGGAAGGCAGAAGCGGAATCCTTTTCAAGAAGGGCTCTGGTCAGTTTGAGGATGATGTCACGGGAGACGAGTCCCAGGACCTGGATCACATCGTCGATACTGATTGTCGCCTCCCCATAGGAAAAGACCTGGTCAAGGAGACTGAGTCCATCGCGGACGGAACCCTCAGATTCCCTGACAATAAGATCCAGTGCCGCCGGGTCAATAGCAACCCCTTCTTCCTGGGCCAGTCTCTGAAAATGGGTACTGAGTTCCGGAGCTGAGACTCGTTTGAGTTCATAGCGTTGGCAGCGGGAGAGGATGGTGATAGGGATCTTATGCAGTTCCGTGGTCGCAAACATGAAAAAGACATGCTTTGGCGGTTCTTCAAGGGTTTTGAGCAGAGCATTGAATGCCTCTGTGGTGAGCATGTGGACTTCATCAATGATGATGATTTTATATTTCAGGGAAGTGGGAAGGAAACGAATTTTTTCCTTCAGTTCACGGATTTCCTGGATTCCCCTGTTGGAAGCGCCATCGATTTCGTAGAGATCGAGGGCGGATCCAGCTGTAATCTCTAGGCAGGAAGGACAACTATTACAGGGATTCTTGGCAGGCCCTTTTTCACAGTTGATGGCCTTGGCCATGATGCGAGCCAGTGTCGTTTTCCCTACTCCCCGCACTCCCGAAAATAAGATGGCATGGGCAACCCTTTCTCGGATCAGGCTGTTTTGCAGAGTTTTTACCACCGGGATCTGACCGACGACCTGGTCAAAATCCTGGGGGCGTGATTTTCTGGCTAAGACCAAATAGGACATGAGAAATGACGAGACGGGATCAGAAAAAGGGAATCTGTTCTAGGTGTATAAAAAGATGATAGCCGGGCACCCCTGTTGCACATCGAGGGGGTCATTACCGTTGCTTCCTTCCGGACCTGGCGGAGTTCATGATCCTCAATTGCACAGGACCCGGCTATCAAAATGAAATTCATTGATGGCAAAAAAAGAGTGTGTGTTGAAGGGTTGAAAAGGGTGATGATTGATTTCACGACTCTCTTTGAGAGAATTCTTATACACAGTCTGTAAAGAGGCGTCAAGATAATTTACCTGGGGAAAGGTCCCCCGCAGATGTGGATCTCATTCATGCCCACGCCCAACCCGTGGGCGTGGAAACTACGACACGCGTTTTGTTATGATATACCGCTTCATTTTTTTTGCTGAACAGGAAAGCCACCAGGTGGCTTGTCATGGAGGGAATAATTGTTTTTTTCTGTGTTCCTCTCCAAAATTGCTGGCCGCAGTGATTTGGCACCCATGGCCACCATACTCTGGAAAACAGGTGGTAACCATGAGGCGGTGCATCGAAAAGTTGCCGAAGCAGTCAATCTTTATCATATGAATAAATTTGTAGGTGTCTAAAACAAGGTGGAAGAATTTGAAGAGGTCAGGAAAAAGCTTTTGAAACTCGGTTCCTATTAAGGACCAGGTGCCATATGTCCCATTACTGGCGATCCAGGTATGATCATCTTTAATCTGATCCACAACAGATTCGGCATTACCAGCGCAACACCTGTCAGAGTATCTGGTCCACCTGCCAACTCCAGCACATTCAATCTTCTGTTTTGGTCTAGTTATAGCTGGCAGAAAGGTCAGTCAGGGGAATGGCTACACCAGTGCCGACATGGTCACGACCGCACCACCATCTTGAGCAAAAAGGATCATTTTTGCTTCAAGACTCCCTCCTGTCAAAAGAATGCTGCATTTTAAAAATGAAAATTCAGGGATACCTTTGCACGCATTGAAAAGGAAATAAATCCCTGTCCATTTGACCAAGGATGACGGGATGTTCCTATAGGCATAGTTACCCAATTTTCCAGCAAGTTCGAAAAGAATTGCAAGGAAATGCATGGCAAGATCATCCAATGGTAGGTAAGCAGAAACAAGGGGCTTCGCCTAACCATTGCAGGTGGCAATGATTTTCATGGCGGAGAGGAGAAACAGTGACGTTAGGAATCGGAGGGTTATTCGAGATACGGAGGGGGGGGCTATTTGAAGCTTGGAGGGGAAATAGTGTTGGCAAACAAACAACTTTATTAAAGGGGGGAAGGACTTCAGAACCACAAATCACCTCTTCCATCTGCAGCAGAGGGAAATTATGCGCTGGGTGGAAGACATTTCTGGTTTCCTAACCATAACTATGGCAGAATAAAAGAAGTATTTCACCAGGCTGGATGGAGTTGATAGTTTTTATAGCCCTTATTCTGCAATCCTGGCTGTCACAAGTTCTTTTTGGGGCGAGTTATAACTTGAATAAAATCTGCTGCGACTATCATATTCGCACGACCTGTTGGGCGAGATGCAAGAGATGAAAAAGAGTAGGAAAAAAAACAAGAGTGAAGTCGGAATGTTTCGGTGTGCACAAACCGTGGGTATGCGTGCCTAGACGCAAAAAAAGGCCACATAACCTATTGATTATGTGGCCTTTTTTTACGTATGGCGGAGAGGGTGAGATTCGAACTCACGGTACTTGCGTACACACGCGTTCCAGGCGTGCACCTTAAGCCGCTCGGTCACCTCTCCGTAAAATCAGCTCAGTACTAAGTGATTGAGTGCCTTTCTAAACTGTGAAGGGAAATTTCGCAATCAAAAATTCAGTAGAGGTGGAAAAAAGGTACTGATAAAGAGATCAGAGATTTTTACGTCGTGCCTGAAAAAAAGCTTTAAGCAGAGCTGAGCACTCTGTTTCACAGACTCCACCGGTGATTTCCAGATGATGATTGAGAAGACCATCTCTACCGATGGAGTAACGGGACCCGGCTGCCCCTGTTTTAGGGTCAAAGGCACCAAAAACCACTCTATCCAGGCGAGAGTGGATGATGGCCCCCATGCACATGATACAGGGCTCCAAAGTGACATACAGGGTGGTGCCCGGCAGCCTGTAATTGCCTATTTTTCTGGCAGCCTTGCGCAGGGCAATGATTTCTGCATGGGCAGTGGGGTCATGACACCCGATGGGGTTGTTCATTCCCTCAGCAATGATTACCTTTCCGATGGTAACGATTGCTCCTACCGGTACCTCTCCCTGTTCCGCTGCTGAATGTGCCAGCGAGAGAGCCAGTTTCATAAATGTAGTATCGTTTGAATCCTGATCCATAAAAAAAATGATTGCTGGTGTGATTGCCTTCTTGGGAAACAGTGACCTGTGGCGGATGATAGGTCGATAGTGCTAAATAATGGATGGAGTGAATTTTGTTTGCAAAAAGGAAAATTGTTACGTATGGTTGAATACGAATTACAAATATGAAATCCTGAGGTCTGACTTATTCTAAGTCTATGAGACCTCAGATTAGTAAAGGAGCCCTATGTATACTATCTTAGCGTATGCAATTCCAGAAGAAAGTCGCCATGTCATGCAGGCTGCCCTTGATGAAAAGGCCAGTATAGAATTCTGTTTTGATCAAGATGGTTTTTTTGGAGAATTGAAGCGACGTGAATATGATACTCTCTTTCTCTTTATGGCTGGTGTCAATTCAGATATGGAACTGCTGGAAAAGACCTACCAGCGCGCCTCTCATACCCCGATTATTATTGTCAGTCAGGAGGAGAAGACAGAACTGGTTGTTGAGGCCTTGAAAAACGGGGCCAGTGATTATCTTGTTCATCCGGTTTCCGCAGCCCGCTTTGATGTGGCGACGCGACGAGCCATGGAAAATAAGTCGCTGCGCAATGAAATTGCCTATCTGCGCCATAAACAGGATATTGTCTATCATTTTGATGATGTTATTGCCTTTAGTTCTAACATGAAACAGGTTTTGAAAAGCCTGGAAAAATTTGCCAAAACTGATTCAACCATTCTTATTACTGGAGCAACCGGAAGCGGGAAAAGTTTTCTTTCGGGAACGGTTCATTATAATAGCCCACGAAAACAGAAACCTTTTATCAAGATTAACTGTGCAAATATTCCGGAAAATCTTCTTGAATCAGAACTGTTTGGCCATGAAAAAGGAGCCTTTACGGGAGCCGAGAAGCTGCGTATCGGTCGTTTTGAACAAGCTAGCGGTGGAACACTCTTTCTTGATGAGATTGGTGAGATCAGCCTTGGATTGCAGACCAAGCTGCTTCGGGTACTGGAAGAGAAATCATTCGAGCGAGTGGGTGGAAATAAGACCATTTATGCCGATGTCCGGGTGATAGCTGCTACCAATAAAGATCTGTTGGAGCAGATTAATCAGGGAAAATTTCGCGAAGATCTCTATTATCGAATCAATGTTCTCCCCATTCGCTTACCGGACCTGCGGGAACGGCGCCAGTGTCTCCTGCCGCTTGCCCAATATTTTTTGAAAAAATATGCAAAATCGTTGGGCAGTGATGTGCGGGGCTTTACTCCTCGGGCCCTGGAACAGATTCGGGAGTACAGCTGGCCAGGAAATATCAGGCAACTTGCAAATACCATAGAACGCGCCGTTATTCTTGAAGATGACGAGTTGGTCGATATCCACAATCTTTCTCTGCCGTTGGAGAGAAGGAGAGGCAGCGTCTCTGGAACTAGTAAGGATGAGGTAAGAGGGTCACTGGTCGACCAGGAGAAGGATTTGATCCTCAAGGCCCTGGAGGAGTGCCTTTGGGTGCAGAAAAATGCTGCTGAAAAGCTTGGTATCAGTCCAAGATCTTTGAACTACAAGGTGAAAAAATTCGGAATTAGCCACCCTCACTGGCGCAAACACCGATAAGAGATGGAGAGAAGTCTTGATTTCGAAACAGTTCATCCGCTTCGTCACAACGAAGCGGATGAACTGTTTTGCTGAGCCATTATCTAATTCGATCTCTCCTCGTCTTTTTTCCGTTCTTTCCTACGAAAGAACTGTTGAGAGTGGGAGCACCTTTTTCCTGCAGGGCCAACCATCCAGACATGCAAGTGTCAGTTATCGCAGTCCGGCAATAAAGGGACCGACGGCCTCCGGACCTTCGCTGTCTACCAAGCGGATAGTACGGGAGCCGATGACTGCCATGTCTGCCTTGCCCTTCAGTACCTCGATGTCTTCCCGGCTTTGAATACCGAATCCCACTGCCAGCGGTAGAGTGGTTGCTTCACGACAACGATTGAGATAGTCATTGAAATCCTGACCAAATTCCGATTTTTTCCCCGTCACACCCCTCCTGGCTGCACAGTAGATAAAACCACGACCGTAGCCTGCCAGTTCGCGCATGCGTTCATTTGTGGAGGTGGGTGCAAAGATCAAAATGGGAGCCACCTGGTATCTATCTGCCAGAGCGAGGAAGGATTCCCCCATCTCCGGCGGCAGGTCAGGGATGATGAAACCCTGTATTCCACTCTCAGCCGCTCTTTGGAAAAAAGGCTCTTCCCCGTATTTGAAGATGATATTGTAATAGGTCATATAGAGGAAGGGGATGTCGTATGTCTCAGCCATTTCAGCTCCGAAGGCCAGGCAGTCCTCTACCTTGGTCCCGGCAGCAAGGGAATCCTGGTTCGCCTTCAGGATGACCGGTCCGTCAGCCATGGGTTCGGAAAAGGGGATCTGCATCTCGATGCAGTCCACTCCGTTGTCCACCATCTGCCTGATGACTTCCCGGTTGGCATCAAAGGACGGATAGCCAAGAACGATGTGAGTCATGAGGAGAATATCTTTTCCTTTTCTTTTGTTGCGTAATTGCTGTTCTAACTGCATGCTATGGTCCTTTTGGGGGTTATTGGGCGCTGTATTCTTTGCCACGATCGATGATGAATTTCTTCCAGGAAGGGTCTGCAAAGGCATGGGCAATGGTGAAGATGTCCTTATCGCCGCGTCCTGACTGGTTGATGATAATGGCATCGTCAGCTGAGAGGTTAGCCACTTCTCTGAAGGCTCCGGCAAAGGCATGGGAAGATTCCAGGGCTGGAATGATCCCTTCTTTTTTCATGGTCAGATCCAGGGCCTTCATCACCTCGTCGTCTGTGGCGGATTCAAAGCGGACTTGTTTTTTCTCCCACAGGTCAGAGAGAATGGGAGAGACCCCGACATAGTCCAGACCGGCTGCCACCGAATGGGTGTGTTTCATCTGCCCATCCTCATCCTGGAGGAACATGGTCTTGTACCCCTGAGCCACTCCGGGAGAGGCATCGCCTCCGTTGAGACGAATGGCATGGGCGCCGCTGTCGGCTCCGTGTCCGCCTGCCTCAACACCTACCAGTTCCACATCTTTTTCCTCAAGGAAGCGTTTGAAAATTCCCATGGCGTTGGATCCGCCTCCCACACAAGCGTAGACCTTAGCCGGCATTTTGCCATGATATTTCATGATCTGCTCCGCTGCCTCAATGCCGATGATGGATTGGAACCAGGAAACCATTTCGGGGAAAGGTGCCGGTCCACAGGCGGTGCCAAAGACATAATGGGTGTCGTCCACATTGGTAACCCAGTCGCGAAAGGCCTCGTTAATGGCATCTTTGAGGGTGCGGGATCCGTCCTTGACCGGAATCACGGTGGCCCCCATTTTTTCCATCCAGAAGACATTGGGGCGCTGGCGCAGGACGTCCTCTTCACCCATATAGATGGTGCATTCCAGGCCAAACTTGGCAGCCATGGTGGCCGTGGCCATACCATGCTGGCCTGCTCCGGTTTCGGCAATGACCCGTTTTTTACCCATCCGCTTTACCAGCAGGCCCTGGCCCATAACGTTGTTGGCCTTATGGGCTCCGGTATGGTTAAGGTCTTCCCGTTTGATATAGATCTGGGCCCCACCGAAGTAGTTACTCAGGTTTTCGGCATGAGTGAGCGGGGTGGGGCGGCAGGAGTAGGTGGACATCAGGGTCAGGTATTCTTCCCAGAACGCTGGATCCTGTCTGCAGCGATCATATTCTTTCTGCAGTTCCTGAAAGGTCTGATAAAGTACTTCGGGGATATAGGCCCCGCCCCAGTTTCCAAAAAATCCTTTTTTGTCCATTTGTGGCTCCAGTGAAAATAACTGCTGCATCCCTGTATAAGTACTCTTTGCTGAGATACTTGTGCGAAGATGAGTGCAGGTGATTTTTTACTTAATCCAGGGGAGTTGAACCTGGACTCTTTGCCGTACTCTCTTTCTGAGAGGGAACGTATCTGGATGATTATTACTCTAAAAAAGCCTCAAAAAATAATCGTACAGGTACTAAAGCATACTGTTTTTGGTGTCGATAGAGAGAGTACGCAAGACTACATACGTTTCGCTCAAATCAATATTTTAATTTCTACTACCAGGGAGCTCACATGAGTATGGAAAGCAGAGTGACACAGCAACCGGCGATTCAGTCTGAAAAGATCTTTACATTCCCTAAGGGAATACCCGGCTTTGAAGAATACACTACTTTCAGGATTTTTCACAAGGATGATGGAAAAATTTCAGCATATTGGCTGGAGTCCTGTCAGACACCCACCATCACTTTCACTCTGGTGGATCCCACTGCCTTTGATTTGAATTATGATATCTATCTTGATGACAGTGAGCAGGAGATTATCAAGGCAGATAATCCGTTTGATATCGGGGTATTTCTTATGCTCAAAAAAGAGAAGCTCGCAGGTTCCTCAGAGGGAATCAGTGCCAATGTCGGTGGCCCACTGGTGATTAATGTTCTGGAACAGCTGGGGCTGCAGAAGGTTAATAAGAGACGGATTGCAGAAGTCAGCAACCAGGATAACTAGGCCGTTAGGGTCTCAAGAACAGCGCTTGATTCAAGTACTCTTTAGACGCCGAATGGTGAAGAGGGGATATCTTCTTATCTTTGTCATTCACCATTTCTTATTCGATATGCGATAACTGCCTGAGCTGTTGCCGGCATACAGCTGCAAAGTCTTCCGGATAGTGGCCGTTTATAAAACGAAGTTGTGCTTCGCTGAATGCCCCTGGTGATTGCGGCAGTCGGGGGAGAAAGGCATAGAGCAGGTGCTGTCCTTTTTCTCCTTTGTTGCCCAGCCGCTTGGGATATTCGATGGAGGTGACCATTCGTGCACCTAAGGCGGCGAGGGATTTCTGAGCCAGGAATATGCCATAATTAAGTGCTGCCCTGGTTGCTGTATCCGCCTCGAGGATATTACCCACCGCTGCACCATTTTGGTCCTGAAGAGCCATGAGTTGCAGCTCCCATTGTGAGGTCTGGGCCTTGGGAACAAAGAGCATGGCATGTTCATCTTCCCAGATGATCAGGTTTGACTCCAGGTCGCTGCGACCATCCATTCGTACATTGTTGCGGATACAGGCCAGATAATCAGTAAAGAAATCCTTACCCGTCTCCTCTCCATAGTCCTGTATTACCTCAGCAACCATATCGCCGCAGCCAAATGCGGCCATAGTTCCACAGGCCTTGAGCGGATCACCGCAATAGGTATCAACCTCCTCCGGCAGCATGGCGTATTGCTGATGAATCTGTTGATGTGAGGCATGGAGGCGGTATCCGGTGGGAGCATAGTCAAAGCCGAAATTCCAGCCCCAGAGCGTTGCTGTGTAATCCAGTGAGCTGTCCTTGCTGATTCTCTCTATGATTTTCTTTCGTAATCCTTCCATTTCATCAACAGAGAGCGTTCTCTGTTCTGTACCATATGCAAGCCCCAGATGGTCGGCCAGGCGAATAAAGGTGCGCTGGTAGTAGAGGTGACGTAATCCTTCCATATCGTTTTTTGATAAGCTGCCAATGGAATAACGGATGGCATCATCGGCCATGTTGGCTGCATAATGGCCTCCGGCAATATAGGAGTTGCGTCTGAGGTATTCAAAGACATGGGTCTCATCTTCCACCGCATACTCCCCGACGATTTCACTACCGCCCTGAGCGCCTGGGCGCAGGACCATTATCTCCTTGTAGGTGTCGGGAAGGGCGGGGTTGTTGGCTACTGCCTCAAACAGCTCATGGTCACTGATGCGGGCCCGATTGCGTCCCCGGTCATCGTCGTTATAGATGAGTCCAATGGGGACGCCGCGTTCGTCTTTTTGCAGGCAACAGGCAAGCTCGGCGAGTCGGATCAGATCGTTCGGATCCGTTGAGCCGGTGGCCAGGGCCAGCAGCAGGGGACGAGGCAGTTTGTCCAAGAGGGTGAGCGGGATTTGTTCTTTACTGAGGACTGTGCTCAGAGAAAGTGGCTCTTGCTCCACCAGGTGTATACGCTGGGGATGGTCCGCACTGGCATCGGCCCACTCCTTGTCGATAAAGGTGGTGCCGCGAAAGGGCAGGGGGTTGGGGATTTCGAAAATCCAGTCCGCCCCTGAGACATGGAGCGGGCCGTCCGGGAAATTGCCTTGGTTCGTAAGGGGAGTGCCGGAGACAGTCCTCCCCAGTTCCTCGATCTTTTTCTGCCCTCTCTGGTTGGCGACGTTATAGGCAGGCTTGTGAATCCCGTAAAGAAAGGAATGGCTTGGGTGTACTGCTGTTCTCATTTTCTTTGCCACTTGATATTACCTTAATTGAGTCCGACATAGAAACCTTTGGACCTTGGCCTAGGTCAGAGTTCACAGGCGTTTTCGTATAAACATAGCTTGGTGCTGCAACTGGAGACGGATTGTCACCATGGTGATGTTCCAGGGGGAAGCAATGAGTCCTTTCGGGAAAATATCATAAACAAGAGGACAATGCAATATCGCATGCTTGGAGAGGGTTGGCTGGCAAGCATGTCTGGGCAGGAACAACCTGCTGCTGGATAAGCCTCTTGTCTTTTATCTGTTACTATATTGAGAAGTTGTATCAAATGTTTTTAGAAAACTTGCCTTGACCGCCAAATAGTTGCATTGTATTATGTGAATAGTTCGTCACATTGTGAATCTGGTATTCGACTTCTTGTGGGTCAGTTAGGCCATTCACTCAAACGGAGACTTGGAAATATTGGAGAAAAAACTCTCGCGTCGACAAAGGGAGAAACTCAGGCAGCGGCAAGAGATACTTGCTGCCTCTTTGCAGCTTTTTTCGGAGAAAGGCTATCACAACGTTTCCATACAGGAGATAGCGGAGCGAGCTGAGTTTGCCATAGGGACGTTCTACAAGCTTTTTAAAAACAAAGAGGCCCTCTATAAAACCCTTATCATGGAAGAATCAGAAAGGTTTCATGAGGCCCTGGTCAAAGCCATGGAAGAGGGAGATGATGAAATTGAAAAACTGCGAAATTACATACGGACCAAGGCGGCAGTTGTTATGGACCGGGCCTCCATTGTTCGCCTCTATTTTGCTGAAACGCGAGGGGTAAGCTTCAATATCAATGCGGGTCTGGATAGGGAGATCCGAGAACAATATGAACTGGTTCTGCAAAAACTTGCCCTGATTTTTGAGTTAGGAATAGAAAAACACCGATTTCGGGAAATTGTAGAACCATACTACCTTGCCGTTTCCCTGAGCAGTCTCACTACTACTTTTCTCCTTCTCTGGTTGGACGCCCCAGAGAGGCATCCCTATCCTGAGAATCCTGATGTGATTTTGGATATTCTCTTTAAGGGACTGCTTGAGCTGTAATTTTTTCTTAACCATTTGAAAATGCAAGGAATTGTTCTTTGTCTTCTCTGGGTCGTGCCTGATACAGCAAGCTGGAGTTGTATTTGACTCAATGGAAAAAAAGACTTTTTTTGGGCCCCCCCAGTCTGAAAGATCAACCCTGGAAGAGTACCTGGACAGTATCGTCAGGTCTTTTTAGTTCTCTATATAGGGCGCTGGCCAGTAAATCTGCAGAGGAGAGGGAAATGAGTGAACAGACAACTCAGGGGAATCAGAATCGAAAAACAGAAAATGAGATACGTATTGCCCTAACAGACGGGGAGAACGTCCATGAAAATGTGCGGAACATCACCTTGATGGCGCTGAGCGCTGGGCAGCTGGATGGGAAAAAGATGCGGGAAGTCGTTCAGGCGGTAGTGCAGGGTGCAAGTGTTGCTGCAAAAGAAAAGGATGGTAAGGTCAAATACTCCCTGCGGGAGGCAATGGCTGGTGTGGATGAGGCACTGGCGAAAACAGCAGAGGCTTCCAAGTTGTCAATCGAAGAAGCTGCAGGTCGTATAAAGGAGTTTGGCAGCCATGATTGCAAGCGGGCGCTCGATGAGCTGCTTGTCTTGGAAGATATGGTTCTGGATGTTGTAACAGGATTGGCCAAGACCTCGGATGGGGCGGCAAGGGATGTGCTTGGCGATCTGGCACGACATGGCCGTACCAGGGGTACCGCGGCCGGTAAAGCGGCCCAAAAGGTGTTTGAGACGCTGACCCGACAATTGGAACAAGATGTCAGAAGAGGTGTAACTAGTGGTGCCGACACGGCTTTGAAGGTGGGAGAACAACTGTCACAGGCCACCGCTGGTTTTTTCGAGGGTACAGTTGAAGCACTCAATAAAACAGGCAGCAAAAGGAAGGAACAATAATGTCTTCCGTTCTCTGGGAAACCCTGACCGCTGCCCGTGATATGGGGCGGCTCCACGATATCGCCTCTGTCTTGATTCGCTACGGTTTCAGCGATATGGTTCGCCGTTTGGGAATGGCCAGTGCCTTGGAGCGTACCGGCAAGGTGCTGCATTGGAAAGAGGGCGCTGAACTGGCACGATTGGATCCGCCTACGAAAGTCCGGCGTGCCTTGGAAGAAATGGGGCCGACCTTTGTCAAGCTGGGGCAGATCCTTGCTACCCGCATGGATCTCTTTTCTCCCAAATGGATCGTGGAGTTTGAGAAACTGCAGGATCGGGCCCCATCTGTGCCGTTTGCCCAGATTAGACAACAGCTGGAGGAAGATCTGGGTGGGGATCTGGAAGAGGTCTTCGCTGAGTTGGTTGCCGAGCCCTTGGCTGCGGGGTCCATTGCCCAAGTCCACCGCGCCCGGCTGTTGGAAGGGGAGGAAGTAGTGGTCAAGGTGCGACGTCCCGGTATCCGACCGATTATCGAAGCGGATCTGCGGCTCCTGCAGCACCTGGCCAAGATCGTTGAGGCGGAGTCCCCGGAGATGTCAAGGTTCAGGCCGCGAGAGGTGGTACGTCAATTCACCCTGTCTCTGCGCCGTGAACTGGATCTGGCAGCGGAATGCCGCAACGCCGAACGGATCAGTCATAATTTTACCTCTCATCCTGAAATTGTTATTCCCAGGGTGTATTGGAAATGGACCGGCGAACGGATGAATGTCCAGGAAGCGATTAATGGCATCCCCGGTCGTGATCTGGAAGCCACGGAGCAGGCCGGGCTGGATCGGAAGATCCTTGCCCGAAACGGTGTCAGGGTCCTGTTGAAGATGATCCTGGAGGATGGTTTTTTTCACGCCGACCCCCATCAGGGCAATATTTTCTACCTGCCGGAAAACCGCATCGCCCTCATTGATTTCGGTATGGTCGGTCGTCTGTCCGCTGAGCGCCGGCATCAAGTTGTGGATCTGCTCCACGGCCTGGTGGAGAGAGAGGCCGATCAGGTGGTTGATGTACTGCTTGACTGGGCTGGGGCTGGGGCTATCGATATCGATCAGGACAGTCTGGCATTGGAGATTGATAGCCTCGTCGATCAGTACCATGGGGTGCCGCTGAAGCAACTCAATATCAGTACCATACTGACCGATTTGACCACCTTGCTTCGAGAGTATCACCTCGCATTGCCGCCTGACTTGACGCTGCTGACTAAGTCTCTGATAACTCTGGAAGGGATGGGGCGTCAGCTTGATCCTGATTTTGATCTGGTGGCCGAGTTTTCTCCTTTTCTGAGTCGGGCCCTGGTGGCCCGTTATGCCCCTGACGCCATTGTTAAACGGGGCTGGAAAACGCTTGCCGGTACTCTCGATATTTTCACCGGTTTACCCCAGGATCTGCGTCATCTCCTGCGCTCTGCTCGCAGCGGCAGACTGCAGATGCATGTTGATGTGACTCGCCTTCAGCATTTTGGCAATCAACTGGATCGTGCTGCCAGTCGCATGACCATGGGTGTGGTTATCGCCGCTCTGATCATCGGTTCATCCATCGTTATGACCTTAGATCGTGGGCCAGAGCTTTGGGGGTTACCCATATTCGGGTTGTTGGGATTTTTAGGAGCGGCAATAGCCGGTATCTGGCTGCTCATCGCCATCCGCCGCAGTGAACGAAGCTCACGAGAATAAAAAATCGGATTGATTGTATGTAAAGGTAAGGGCAAAGGGCTAGACCTGACAGCTAAAAATATGGGAAAGAACATGAAGGCTTCACTCAAGAAAATACTCATCTCGGTCATTGTCCCGGCAGGCTTCGTTGCCGTTGGCTTTCTGACCTGGACATTCATAAGACCCATCGGCCCGGGAGAGGGTTTTGTCAGCGGCAATGGCCGCATTGAGCCACTGAAATAGACGTTTCCACCAAACTGGGTGGACGGGTGGTCGATCTCTTTGTCAATAAAGGGGATTTTGTCCAGTCTGGTCAGCTGCTGGCGCAGATGCAGAGTGATGTTCTCAATGCCCAGCGTGATGAGGCACGTGCCCAGCAACAGCAGGCGATTAACACGGTCGCCAGCGCTGAGGCCCAGGTGGCGGTACGAGAAAGTGACCTGGCTGCGGCACATGCGGTGGTGGTTCAGCGTAATGCCCGATTGTATCCAGGTTGTCATGCAGGTGGCGCCGACCACTCACTTTGTTTCACTCGCCCAGGCGATTCTTTACCGGGGGGCAGGTTTTGTTGTGGTCTGGTCGCAATTCCTCTTCCTCACAGGCATTGGTTTGCTGTTTTTCGTTGTCTCCCTGAGCCGTTTTCGCCGAAGTATCAGTCGAATGGCTTGACAACACCATTCAATGATTAGAGAATGGAAAATATATGGGTGCTATGATTTGGCTGGAATCGTAACCACTCAAGGACAAATACCTTATCTGCTTATTTCTGGGAAAGCCGGAATCCTTTGTTTTTGGATGGCTCCTGCAAGTATCAATTGTATCGTTTTTCATAGACAAACAGGAAGGGGATGCAAGCAGCTCAATCGCAACAGGCAGCCAAATGAGGGGGACCAGTGCTGATGGTGATGGAGGATCCTGAATGGAATGGCCGGGAAATGTGTTTGCAAGGAGAGGAGAAGGGTCGTTCCCTTCTTAACCTGGCTCCGGTTGGTGTAACACAGGCCTTTGCCGGTACCGAGATCATTTAGAACGACGCAGAGTATGTCCCAAACAGCTATGTTTTCAGGCGCTGGAGTAATGCTCCGAGCAGATTACTGCCGACGCTCATCCGGGTTATTCTGAAGAAAAGTGGTCCTCTTAAGGGGCTTGGTGTCTCTCGACTTCGTTTCGGAGGCGGATGTGTTTTTAGAAAGCACTTGCTCTGATTTCAACCACCATATCCAGTAAAAAAGAATGGGAGTACCACCGTTCCGGTACCTTCGGATTACTAAACGAGCACCATAATACAAGGAGAACGCTTATGTTGAAGAAAAACTACCTCAAAAAGGGCCAAACCTGTCGAGTTACTTTCAAATATGGCAACGAAGAAAATGCTAAGACTGCTGTACTGGTAGGCGATTTCAATGACTGGAACATGGAGGCCTGTCCCATGAAGCGTCTCAAGGAGGGCAGTTTTTCGGTAACCGTCCCCCTTACTGTAGGGCAGAGCTATCGTTTTCGTTATGTATTGGATGGCCATACCTGGGTCAACGAATATGAGGCCGATAGCTATATTGGTAATACATTCGGGGGCGACGATTCTCTTGTCAGCGTCTAAAAAATAATGTTCACCAGGTATCCGTTAAAAGGTGTAGAGGAAAAAAATAAGCAAGACCGAATTGAGGTCGGGGGGCTCTCCGGCTCACTGCCATTCCGGAACCACCTGAAATAGATGAACCGGGGTATGAAGGGGAGCATTCCCCAGTCTTGTCCTCACTGTAACAGTCGAGAAAAAGGACGGATTTCAGCTGTCCCAGACCTCACTCTTCATTTATCACCTTACCATATCCGCCGCCGCCAGGGGTTTCGATACGGATGCTATCCCCCTTATTGAGGAATACACTGTTTTTTCCGCCAATATCGATTGTCTTTCCGTCTCGGACGATACTGTTTTTTCCCCGTTTGCCGTTTTCCCCACCGGCAAGACCATTGGGGGACAAGACCCGTCGTTCGGAGAGGATGGAGACCTGCAGCGGAGCCAGGGCTTCGATATCTCTGACCAGGCCGTCACCGCCCCGGTATTGCCCATTTCCTCCCGATCCTTTCCGCAAAGAGAATTCCCTGAGCAATACCGGGTAGCGTCTCTCCAGGATTTCGGGATCGGTAATACGGGTATTGGTCATATGCGTGTGAACTCCGGACTGTCCGTCCCAGCCCGGACCTGCGCCTGCACCTCCGCCGATGGTCTCATAGTAGCCGAAATGTTCGTTACCAAAAGTCAGGTTGTTGGTGCAGCCCTGGGAGTCGGCAGCTGCAGCAAAGGCCTTGAAGATGACATCGGTGATTCGTTGTGAGGTGAGCACATTTCCTCCCACCACAGCGGCATCTTCGGCAGGATTGAGGAGAGAGCCCTTTTCCACGAGGACGGAGATCGGATTGAGACAGCCCTGGTTGAGAGGGATCTCTTCTCCAATGAGGCAGCGCAGAGAGTAGAGAATAGCAGAATGGACGACGGCGGGCGGGCAGTTGAGATTCCCGGCCAGCTGTTTGCCAGATCCGCTAAAATCGAAAGTTGCGCTGCCGTTCTCAGGAACAATGGTTATGCGGAGGCGGATGGGCGTCCCGTCATCGAGAAAGTCTTCTCCCAGCAACTCAAGGGTGTCATTCCTGCCAGTTTTGCGGCAGAGTTCTTTAAGCATCCGGCGCACTGCTCGTTCGGCGTTATCCTGAATATGGCCCATGTAGGCCTGAACCACTTCCAGGCCGTATTTTTCCATCATCTCTTCCAAAAGGCGAACGCCATTCTGATTGGCAGCAATCTGGGCCTTGAGATCGGAGAGGTTGTCTGCTGGATGACAGGCCGGAGCAATGGGGGGAGTATGTCCTGCATCGGCGAATGCTGTAAGGAACTTCAATACAGCGTCTTCCTGAAACAGGCCATCTTTGACGATCTTCAGCGTCCTGATGGCAGCTCCTTCCTCAACCAGCGAGGTGGAAAAGGGGGGCATGGATCCTGGACTGATGCCGCCGATATCGGCATGATGGCCTCTGCTGGCGACGAAGAAAACAATTTTCTTATTATTCCATACTGGGGTAATAACCGTGATGTCAGGGAGGTGGGAGCCGCCTGCAGCCGGATGATTAGAGGTCAGGACCTCGCCTTGGCGCAGGGTTCCCTGGTGGAGAGCAATCTGTGACTTGACAGCCTCTCCCATGGCCCCAAGATGAACCGGAATATGGGGGGCATTGGCGACCAGATCACCCTTGCCATCAAAAACAGCGCAGGAAAAATCCAGTCGCTCCTTGATGTTTGTGGAAATGGCACTCTTTTGCAGCGTCCTCCCCATCTGTTCACCAATGGACATGAACAGATTACTGAAGATGGAGAGTTGTACCGGATCCACGGTTTTCGAGATCTGTTTAAATTTTTCTGTGCTGAATTCGATAATGATGTCGCCGTAGCGGGTACGCCGGGCCAGGCTTTTCGGTTCCAGCAGAATGGTGGAACCTTCCTGGATGATGATGGCGGGGCCTGTGAGTGTTTTTCCCGGAGGAATGTCCTCCAGGAGATAGAGGGGCGTGGAAAGCAGACCCTCGTGAAAGTAACAGACTACGTTCCGCAAGGGAATTGCAGTGTCGCTGTTACAGGTGACAAGGGGGCGGGCCAGGGATGATTCCTGTCCTGTCAGCCGGACTCGGATATTGTCTACCAGGATGTCCCGATCGGAGAGGAGGAATCCGTATTCCTGCAGGTATTGCTGGCAAAAGATGGTGGCAGGGTCTTGTTCGTCTTCCACTGCGACCATCATGGCCGTATCTGTCCCCTGAAAGCGAAGGTTCAAGTAGCGGATGGTGTGGGGAGCAGGGGCGTGTGAACACTGCTGGTGAAATTTCTTGAGGGCCCTTTTTTCCAGGCCATCCAGTCGTGTCAGGAGACGAGGCAGGGAGGTCTTGTTCAGGATCTCAGCAGCTGCTTCCTGGCTGTCCACCACCGTTTCGGCCAGGGACAGGCCCAAGGCTGAGAGAATACCGGCATGGTGATGGATAAAAACCGTATTAATCCCCAGTGCTGTAGCCACCGCGCAGGCATGCTGGCCGCCTGCCCCACCGAAACAGGAAAGGACATGTTCTTTGATGTCATATCCCCGCATCACCGAAATCTCGCGGATGGGACGGATCATGGTTTCATTGGCAACTTCGAGAAAGCCCAAGGCGACTTCTTCAGGGGTTTTGGCTGCTATCCCCAGTTTGAGTGCATCTTCGTTGACCTGTGCTGTCAGGTTGTAAAAGGCCTGCCTGACACGCTCTCTATCCAGGGCTTGATTTTCATCGGGGCCAAAAATATGAGGAAAAAAATCGGCCTGGATTCGTCCAAGAAAGAGATTGGCATCGGTAACTGCCAGGTATCCCTGTTTGCGATAACAGAGTGGACCAGGATGTGCTCCTGCTGATTCGGGTCCCACCTGCAGCATTCCATTTCTATAAAGGAGGCGGGAGCCTCCTCCGGCAGCCACTGTCTTGATATGCATTTGCGGTGCCTGGATTCTGACCCCTGCAGTTTTTGTCTCCTGCACCAGTTCATAGCTGCCGTTGTAACGGGAGATGTCCGTGGAGGTTCCTCCCATATCAAAGCCGATCACCGGCCTCTGTTCAGTTTCAGGGTAGGTCGTAAGGGCACAACCCACTACCCCTCCGGCTGGCCCGGAAAGGATAGCATTAGAGCCTTTGAAACCATGGGCAGCAGTGAGGCCGCCGTCGGATTGCATGAAGAGGAGAGGGCAGTTGTTCAGGTTGTCGACAAAACCGGTTTGGAAGGAATCGAGATAGCGGCGAATATGGGGGGTGAGGTAGGCATCGACCAGGCAGGTATCACCCCGGGCAACAATCTTGACCTGAGGCATGACCTGGTGGGAGAGAGAAATTTGACTGAATCCAATTTTCTCAGCAATATCAGCTAAGAAGAGCTCGTGCTGGTACACCGAGTAGGCATGCATACAGACAATGGCCACACTGCGGATACCGGTAGCATATATTTTCTCCAGTTCATCTCTGATGAGCTCTGGATCGGGTCTTTTTAGCAGCCGAAAGGCCTCTCCACTTGTACCGATAATTGTATCAGGTCCATCATTTTCTTCACCGGCTTGCAGGGGGCGAACCCGACCATCGACTTCCAGTACCGCCTTGTAGAGGAGGTCGGGTTTGATTATCCGCAGGTCAAAGAGATCCGGCCGTGTTTGGTCACCAATGGCCAGCAGGTCGCCGAAGCCTTTGCTGATAATCAGGGCCGTATCTGCACCAGTTCTTTCGAGCAGGGCATTGGTGGCCACAGTGGTTCCCATGCGAATCCATTCTATTCCTTCGCTAGCAAGAGGGAGAGCGGGTGGGAGAGTGATTCTGTAGACCTCTTCCAGGATACGCCTGATCCCTTCACGGGGGGCATCACTGTAGTGAGCCGGATCTTCGGAAAGAAGTTTTTCGGTGTATACCTTTCCCCATGCCGCGATCTCTGCGTAGACATCGGTAAAGGTTCCGCCTCGGTCGATGGAGAAACGAATTGTGGCAGGATTCATGTCAGTCTTTTTTTTCTTGATAGACTCCCAGGGCCTCCTGATAGATCTGAGAACGGGGAAGGCCGAGGTCACTGGCAAGCTTACGAGAGACATCCTTTAATGACATAGAGGTATTGTCGCGATACCAGGCGAGGAGTTCTAAGAGGTTGTCTCCTTCGACTTCCTTGATTGCACCCGGTTCGATGATAAGGACAAATTCCCCCCGGTTTTTATCGCCGGAGGCGAGTTCCAGAAGGGTGCTGACCTTCTCTGCCTGCAGATCTTCATAGGCCTTGGTCAACTCTCTGCCCCAGAATGCCTGACGGTCTCCCATGATCTGAAGGATATCGGTGAGCAATGATTGAATGCGGCGGGGAGATTCGTAGAAGATAATGGGCCATGCCGTATCGCAGAGAGAGGTGAGCAAGGTCCGCCGTTTTGCCTTTTTTGAAGGAGGAAAACCTAAGAAAAGAAAAGAGGGATTCGAAAGACCGGCAGCCGAGAGGGCAGTGGTGAGGGCTGATGCTCCTGGCAGTGGAACAACGACTATACCAGCCTTTCGTGCTTCTGACACCAGAACGGCTCCTGGATCGGATATTCCCGGGGTCCCGGCATCGCTGACCAGGGCGATGGATTCCCCGTCAAGGAGTCTTTGCACCAGCTGTTGCGAGCGTTGGGCCTCCTTTTCCCGGTAGTAGCTGATCAGAGGTGTCTGGATCTTGAAATGAGTGAGAAGTTTTCGCGTATGGCGTGTATCTTCAGCCGCAATCAGGTCTACTTCTCCAAGAATTCGGAGACAGCGCAGGGTGATATCTTCCAGGTTGCCGATTGGAGTTGCAGCAACATAAAGAGTGCCGGGGAGGGACTGTTCACTTGGTAACATAGATTGTCTCAGGATTTAAAAGAGGCGAGCAGGGTACCGGCGCCTACAAAGAGTGAACCGAAGATCCTGTTTTGCAGACGCATGGCCTTTTTATTCTTTAAAAGGGGCCGTAGTCGCGAGGAAAGGTGGGCATAGCCTATCATGACCAGGGAGTCGACGCCTATCGAGGTGGCACCAAGGATCAGGAACTGGTTGCTTTTAGGGGTATTCGGATTGAGAAAAATCGGAAAAAGGGCAACCAGGAAGACGATGGCCTTGGGATTGGTGAGGTTGATGAAAACGGCACGGACAAACAGGGTGGCGGCAGTGACGCTCTGTTGCTCTGCGGAGTTGTTTTCCAGGATAACTTCGGTGGAATCGTCCCATTTTTTATAGCCGAGCCAGATCAAATAGAGGGCTCCAAACCATTTGAGAAGGGAAAAAGCCAATGATGAGGTGGCAATAATCGCGCCCAGACCAAAGCCGACGAGAAGAATACAGAGTGCAAGACCCACCTGCAGTCCCAGAATAGCGGGCAGGGTGCGACGCATTCCATAGCGAAGACCGCAGCTCATGGTATTGATAGCTCCTGCCCCGGGTGAGACGGAAAGCACAATAACAGAAAGAAGGTAGGTAAGCCACACGTCTAGAGTCATAGCAGTTTTTTTGCTTTTATCTTTCTGCCGGGCAGGATAAGGTTGAGAAGAACGCCAAGGATGCCTGCCAGACCGATCCCTTTTATGGTAAAGGCACCCGCGGAAAAGCTCATGCCGCCGACACCCATGATCAGAATAAGGGAGATGATAGCCAGGTTTCTAGGCTCGGTGAGATCCTCTTTGGCGCGTACCAGGGTGTTGAGACCGATTACGGTAATGGCTCCAAAGAGAAGCAGCATGATCCCACCCATAACCGGTGACGGAATGGTCTGGAGCAGAGCGCCTACTTTGCCTATGAAGGCTAAAGCGATTGCACTCAGGGCTGCCCAGGTCATAATAGCTGGATTAAAGACCTTGGTAAGGGTTACTGCACCGGTAACTTCGGAATAGGTTGTATTGGGAGGACCACCGAAAAAGGCAGCCAGGCTGGTGGCCAGGCCATCACCAAGCATGGTACGATGGATACCCGGATCCTTTACATAGTCTTTATTGGCTACTGAGCCAATGGCCAGGATATCTCCAAAGTGTTCAATGGCGGGGGCAATGGCAATAGGAACAATATAGAGAATAGCCGCCATGTTCCATTGGGGATAGGTAAAGGAAGGAATTGCAAACCAGGCAGCATCGGTGACCGCTTGCATATTGATGAGGCCAAAGGGAATGGATACCAGGTAGCCAGCGCTAATACCACAGAGAATGGGAATGAGTTTAAACATTCCTCGGCCCAGGAGAGAAACGCAAAGGGTTACACCAAGGGCGGTAAGTGAAATAATAAGTGCCGTGGACCTGGGAACCAGTTCGGCAGATCCGTCACCGGCCATACCTGTGGCCATGAATACCGCAACTGGGGCCAGGATAAGACCAATAACCATGATAACCGGTCCGGTGACTATGGGAGGGAGAAGGGTATGAAGGATGCCACTCCCTTGATAATAGATAAAAATACTGAGAAGTACATAAAAAAAGCCGGCTGCCATCAGGCCGCACATGGTGCCGGCAATCCCCCAGGTCTGAACGCCATAGATAATAGGGGCGATAAAGGCAAAAGAGGAAGCGAGAAAAATGGGAACCTTACCCCTGGTGACAATTTGGAAGAGGAGGGTACCGGCACCAGCAGTGAATAAGGCAACGTTGGGGTTAAGTCCGGTGAGCAGAGGGACAAGGACCAGGGCTCCCAAGGCCACAAAGAGCATCTGTACTCCAAGAATAATATCCTTGGCATTCAGTTGGTAGTTGGTTTCGTATTGCGGTGTCTCCATTTTTGGTCTCATTTCCAGGTTATTTGGTTCCGAAGAGCTTGTCACCTGCATCGCCTAGGCCAGGCAGGATATAGCCGTTCTCATTGAGTCGTTCATCAAGGGCAGCAGTATAGATGTCCACATCCGGATGGCGTTTGCTTACTTTTTCGATACCTTCTGGGGCAGAAACCAGAAAAAGACCTTTGATGGTTTTACAGCCGGCTTCTTTGAGGAGGTCGATGGTGGCGTTTAAGGTGCCACCGGTGGCCAGCATAGGATCGAGGATCAAGGCCGTTCTCTTTTCAATATGTTTTGCGAGTTTGACATAGTACTGGACTGGCATCATGGTCTTCTCATCTCGGTAAAAACCGACGATGGATACTTTAGCCGAAGGGATAAGGTCAAAAACTCCATCCATCATCCCTAGACCGGCACGCAGGATCGGCACAAAGGTAATCTTTTTACCCCTGATGGTATCAACCTGGACTGGACCGGACCAGGCCTCTATGGTTTTCTGTTCCATAGGCAGGTTTTTGGTTGCTTCATAAGTGAGAAGCCTGGCAATTTCATTGGCAAGGGCCCGGAAATCTTTAGTGGAAATGTTTTTTTCACGTAACAGCCCAACTTTATGGCGAATAAGTGGATGGCTAACAACATGGACTGTCATGGTTTCTCCTTTTAATGAGGTTACATCGTCGTTTAAAAATAATTTCTATTGTTACATACAAAAAAATGTTCTGAAACTCAATGAAAGGTTGAACAAATATTGCTGTAAATCTGAGTTTAATCTGGTATCTTAGTATTTCTCAATAAACAGATAAGCGTGTCACTGGTCGGTGAGCTCCGTAAAATAATTGTATTCTACAGCTCTTACCGAAAGAGGTGAATAAAAAAGAACGTAACAGGTATTGTTTTGGAAAAAGAAGCTTTTGTACTGATAAGAAAGAAAATGAGTAGAACTCAAAAACAACTGGCAGAGTTGTTGGGGGTGTCTTTAAAAGCAATTCATAGCTATGAGCAAGGGTGGCGGAAAATTCCTCTGCACATAGAACGTCAGCTATGGTTTCTTATCTATCAGAAGAAGAAAAATGGTCAAAATCCGAATCCATGCTGGGAAAGAAAATCGTGTGAGATGAAAGATGAGTGCCCGGCATGGGAATTTAAGTGTGGCGATATGTGCTGGTTTGTCTGTGGAACGAAATGCGATTGCACCAAAGATATCGATGTCAGGGAAAAAATGGTTATCTGTCGTTCCTGTAAGATTCTTAAGCAGCTTTTGAAGTGAAAGAATAGGGACGCGATATACGGTAAAAAGGTGTGCGGTGTGCGGTATGCGGTATGCGGTAAAAAGGTGTGCGGTTTTAGGTATGCGGTTTGCGGTAAAGAGTAAAAGCATACAAGAATAACGATCAGGTTGTTGGCCCGCATCTTTAACACTGCGACCTTAGGGTGACAAGGTCATCTCTGCCCTGAGGAGAGGATCCCCC
>Ga0180007_10000635_pt1 | contig 55832 bp, 55 predicted proteins | sample MM_PC_MetaG_FD_121122 | JGI IMG/M metagenome (GOLD analysis project Ga0180007, IMG submission 121122) | Groundwater microbial communities from the Aspo Hard Rock Laboratory (HRL) deep subsurface site, Sweden - MM_PC_MetaG | ecosystem: Environmental > Aquatic > Deep subsurface > Groundwater...
TAATTTGTTTCTTTATTACTATAATCACAGAAAGAAACATCGAGGTTTAGGAATGGATGGAAAAACTCCTGTCGAAAGACTACAAGAACTGACAACTGTAAACTTGACGCTGCAATGCTACATAATTTGACAATATAGATTGTTTAATGATATAATTTAAGAAGTTAAGTTAATTTCTAATTAAAGAAGGAGGACTGATGAAGTTTTCACAAGGATGGATTTTCCATAAAAATAACCCCCTAAAAAAACATAGGGTGTTCCAACCAACAATCCTATCCCAATCTTGGTCTAGTAACAAGGATGAGGTGGTTAAAAACCATTTTAAAACCTTTGTTGATTGGTTTTTTTCAAAGGATATAAAAGTAGTTATTATATCCTTGGCTGTAGCGACGGTCATTTCGTTAATTCTTCTTACTTTAGAATGTTTTGGAGTTGGTTGGGATCAGATGATTGATTCCCTCCTTCGCCAATCGTACTTTCTAAAATAGAAAGAGAAAACAAGACAAGGTGAAGGCAATGATTGCATTCACCTTGTTTTTTATTTCAAAAATAATAAAAGTATGTTAATATACAAAGGTTAAAAACATAATACGGGATGTGGTGTAACGGCTAACATTCTCGCTTTGGGAGCGAGCGACTCCGGGTTCGAATCCCGGCATCCCGACAATAATTAAAAAATCACCCTTTTTGGGTGGTTTTTTAATTATTAGTATGAGAATAGTCTGGATTCGAACGGTGATAGAAAAAGGACTAAATGTCCTTTTTCGAGCCGCGTCCAACAGTACTTAATAGATTTCGAGCGATAGCGAAGAAATATATTTAGTAACTGTGGGACGAACCCGGCATCCCGACACTTAAACAAAAGACTATTCTGATTAATCAGAATAGCCTTTTGTTTTACTAACTAACTAATTCCTAATATCCTAACAATCTAAATAATCACATCTCCCACATATTTAATGTAATAATCTTTGTCCTTTATAGAATTGCATGTACGCCGAAGAGGTGTGTCCTTTAGATTTATAAAGACAATTATGATATCAAATTGCCATAATGTTTCGGGTGAAACATTTTCTTTCATTAAATATGTTTGAAAAACCCTCTTCAACCTTTGTGTTTTACGAAAATGTATATTATCGTCTAATAAATAACCATCAATTATTTCCTGATCACTCCCCTGTTTTGTTTCACATGAAACAGTTTTTACCTCAATAAAGTGCAATTTATCTATTTTATTACTAAAAAATCCTTTTTTCTTAATTGCTACAATATCAATTTCTCCCCATTTTTCTAAATAATTTCTTGTCTGTATTTTTAAACCTTTATTTTTTAAAAATTCACAAGCTAAATTCTCACCATAATTCCCTATTTTTCTTTTTTCAGATATTGCCATTAATATAATTATACACTAATTATAAATATATTTAATATTAGAAACCACAAGTAATCAAAAATATGTTTCACCCGAAACATTTGAAAATAAGATCTCAAAGTTATAAAGTTAATCTAAAGTTAATCTATAGTAAATCTGTTTTTGTTTTTAAACATTTTAATTCAAACAAATTACTCACTTTGACACCTCACTTGGACACCCGGTGTCCAAGTTGTTTTAAATTTTATACATATTATATATTAGTAAATTGTTACTTAGTAACATAATGTTTTATAAAAGAAACAGATGAAAACATAATAATTAAACACTGTAATTGAAATTATTATTAAAAACCTTAAAAACAGATAAATTAAGAGTCAAAAATATGTCTTTTTTAGACGACTTTTATGAGATAGCTATATTTAAAGCCTTATATAAGGATAATTGGACAAAAAAATCATTAAAATATGGATGTTTTTAAAGGTCAAGTTGTTAAGTTATCCACGGTCTTATCCCCAGTTATCCACGGTTTTGTGTGTATAAATACATTTAATGTTTCGGGTGAAACATTAAATTAACTTAATTTATTGATATTTTAACAAATATCTGATAATATAAAAATTAGTTAGTATCTATAAACACATTAGAAAGAATAAGGAGCAAAAGATGGGACTCTCACTTTTTGAAATTAATGTTGCAATGTGCGTTTTTGGAATTGTTTTTTGGGGAGCTATTATATTCCTTCCAAAATAACAATTTTAAACAGCAGGGGAATCAAAACCCCTGCTTTTTTATTTCTTTATTAAAAATGTTTCGTATGAAACATAATAAAAGATAAAAACAAGGCAAAAGCTTTGTTTTTATTACTTTATGTCCCTGGCAGGATTCGGTCACAAATTACTAAATATATTTCTTCGCTATCGCTCGAAATCTATTAAGTGTTTGCGACCCCGTCTCAGAAAATCTCGGATTTTCTTCCGACTTTCGAATCCTACCAGGTGGCACTATAATACAATATTAAAACAGCACTGGTGTGCTGTTTTAATATTGTATAGTGTCCCTGGCAGGATTCGAACCCACAATAACGGTTCCGAAGACCGTTGTGATATCCATTTCACCACAGGGACAATTACGGTAATTATACATTATTCTTCTTTTTAATAAAGGTTCATCAATCAAAAAAATACAAACTCTTTTCTTTTTTAATAAATATGATAAAATGATTATCGTTATAGAAAAATTAGATAAATGCGGGTATAGTTTAGTGATAGTCGCCTCATCGGCGACCTGCCGAAGAGGCAGGAACAACTGAAGCTTAAAGCATAAAAATAAATTAAAGTTCAATACAATTTAATAATGCGGGTATAGTTTAGTGGTAGAACAACTGCCTTCCAAGCAGTAAACGAGAGTTCGATTCTCTCTACCCGCACAAAAACATAAAAATAAGGCGAAAGCCTTATTTTTATTTATTTTTGTAGCGAAGTAGAGAGAATCGAACCGAGGCGATGCGAAGCCGACTTTGAAGCGAAGCGGAAGAGTCGAATCGCCGAGTGGAGGTTAATGGAGTAGGGTATTTATGAGTGCGAAGCACGAAATAAATACCCACGAGAGTAACCGATTCTCTCCGTGTTTAAATTTTGTACCCGCATATTTAAAAAACCAGTCTTTTGAATGGTTTTTTAAAATCTATCTATTTCTTCCTTAACTAAACCATACAAAGTATTCTTAGTGTCTAATTCATAACTAGGTACAAATTGATCATGCCTAATATTATTAATGTCTAAAATATTAATTTTACCTTTCATTTTAGTAAAAAATTTAAATGGCCAAAGAATTTTATTAGAAAATCTAGCAAATATATCATCTTTTGAATTTAAAAAAATTATAGGAAATCATTGATTTCTCTAGGTTTATTAACAGGACAAATAGCAAAAAACCCTTTAGTATTCTTGTAATTACACTTCTCTATAGCAGAAAAGGCTATTTCTGTTCCTATACTTTCTGTAAAAAATACATAATTACAATCTAAATCACGCCACAAAACCTCGATTGTTTTATTTATAGCATCAGAAACACCATAAGGAATTATTTTTCCATTCCAATTTATATTTATTACATCAAATCCATCTTTTTCAAATGCTTTTGACCAAGATTCTTTTTTAAAACCGTATTTAGGAACAAAATTAAAAAGATTTTCATATATAAAATAAATCATCTTTTGAATTATTTTATTTTTTGACTTTATTGGGTCAGCTCCATGTATAAAAATTAATTTTGTTTTCATAGTAATTATTCTATTATTTTTTATTAAAAATTGCTATACTAATTTCAATGATTAACCCAAATAAAATACCTCAAGAGGTTTCACATGTAACATCTACTCTCGAAAAAGCTGGTTTTGAGGCTTATTTAGTTGGTGGTTGTGTTCGAGATTTGCTTATAGAGAGGACACCCAAGGATTGGGATGTTACCACTAATGCTAAGCCTGAAAAGATTCAAGAATTATTTGAACATACCTTTTATGAAAATACTTTTGGAACAGTAGGAGTTGTTTCGGAAGAAACAACAGATGAGACTTTAAAAACAATAGAAGTAACACCTTATCGTATAGAAGGGGCGTATTCTGATAGTCGTCACCCTGACGAAGTTGTTTTTAGTGAAAAATTAGAAGATGACTTAAAAAGAAGAGATTTTACTATCAATGCCATGGCATATAATGTTTCACATGAAACATTAGTTGATTTATATAACGGACAAGAGGATTTAAATGAAAAAACTATTAAAACAGTAGGGAAACCTGATGATAGGTTCACCGAAGATGCTTTGAGAATCTTACGAGCTGTACGTTTCGCTACTGAATTAGACTTTTCAATAGAATCAGAAACACAAGAATCTATAATCAAATTTGCAAAACATCTGGAAAATATCTCCCAAGAAAGGATTCGGGACGAATTTGTTAAGATAATAATGTCAAAAAACCCAATGAATGGTGTTATTTTAAGCCAAAAACTAGGACTTTTGAAATATATTATTCCAGAATTAGAAATGGGGATTGGGTCCACACAAAAAGGGGCTCATATTTACAGTATTTGGGAACATAATTTAAGAGCTTTGCAACATTCAGCAGATAAGGAGATGCCATTACATATACGTTTAGCGGCTTTATTACACGATATTGCAAAACCTCACACCAAAAGATTTGATAAAATAAAAAAAGAAAACACTTTTTATGGTCATGACGTAGTAGGAGAAAGGGTTTCACGTGAAATACTAGAGAGATTAAAATTCTCTGGTAAAATCATAGAAGTTGTCCCTAAACTAGTGAGAAACCATTTGTTCTTCTCAGACATAGACCAGATTAGTTTATCAGCTGTAAGGCGAATTATAGCCAGTGTAGGGCCTGAAAATGTATGGGATCTAATGGAACTTAGAACTTGCGACAGAATAGGAATGGGAAGACCAAAAGAAAAACCATATAGATTAAGAAAATATATGGCTATGATAGAAGAAGCTATGAAAGACCCTGTTTCTGTTAAAATGCTTAAAATAAACGGAAATCGTATTATGGAAATAATAAATGAAAAACCAGGTCCTAAAATAGGGTTGGTTTTGAATGCTTTAATGGAAGAAGTTCTAGATGATCCTAAATTAAACACAGAAGAATACCTAGAATCTAAAACATTAGAATTAATTAAATTGCCCATTTCTGAACTAACAAAACTTAGTCAAAAAGGGGAGGAGAAAAAAGAAGCTCAACAAGAAAAGGAATTGGGGGAAATAAGAGCTAGACATAATGTGAAATAGTCGAAAGCCTGTAAAGTCCATAATGTCAAAAGTCAAAAAAATTCGCTTTGCGAATTTTTTTCTTTTTAAATTCTGGATTGCTTTGTCATTTCGCTATGCTCTACTCCTCGCAAAGACGAATTTTGAAAAGTAAAATTCGTTACGAATCACTTTAGTGATTCGTCTTTGCGAGCGATAGCGAAGCAATCCAGAAATAAAAAACCATTAAAAAAGTCCCCAAAATGAGGCTTTCATTAAGGGGACTTTATGAATATCCCTATTTTTTGAAAGAAACAGAGGTTTCTTTCCTACTACTTTTTATGTATATTTTACATATTTTTTAGATAAATTTATAAAGAACAAAAACAAACTACGGACTAACTATGAGTACGAACGATAAACTTTTTATTCAAATTAACAAAGGCTGGTAACTTCCCAGCAGAAATTTAAAATTATTTTTTTTCTCAATGAACTACCTGTCCTATATAATATTTTATATAAAAGACATTGTAAAGGACATAACTGTGGATAACTTTTTTATGTCCTTTATCCGGACAAACTCAATTTTTAATTTTATAATTTTTAATTTTTAATTAATTTCTAATGTCTTAATTTCTAAACATGACGAAAATTTGCTTTGCAAATTTTCGTAAAGTTTTAAACATTAAAAATTTTGATTTCTTTAAAAATTACAAAATTAAAAATTAAAAATTCCTTGTTTTTGATTAAAAACAAGGTTACCTCTTTCCATGAAACTTTTTATGTATATCTTTTAAATGTTTATCTGTCATATGGGTATAAATCTGAGTGGTAGAAATATCAGCATGACCTAACATCATTTGCACTGATCTTAAATCAGCCCCATTCTCTAACAAATCAGTAGCAAAGGAGTGACGAATAATGTGAGGGGTTACTTTCTTAGTGATCCCTGCTTTGATAGCTGATTGTTTTACTAATCTTTCTACTGAACGAGTCGTTAAACGACTAGCAGGCCCTTTAGTATTTAAAGAAACAAACAGGGCATCGCTCATATCTTTTCTTTTTGCTAAATATTCTTTAACCGCTTTTTTAGCAGAATCAGAAAAGAAAACCACTCTGACCTTATCTCCTTTTCCTCTCACAGACATTTCATCTTTCTTTAAATCAATATCAGAATTTAAAGCACATAATTCTGAAACCCGTAATCCAGTAGAAAAAAGTAATTCTAAAATGGCTTTGTTTCTTAAACTGGCTAAATCTTTTTCTTTATAAACTCCTAATAATCTTCTTAATTCATCTTCATTAATTAAATCAAGGGAACGGTCACCAACCTTAGCCAACTCAATTTTTTCCGGAGCCAATGATTGAATTTCTCTTTTCACTAAATATTTCAAAAAACCTCTTAACGCGATAAGGTAATAATTTTGAGTTTTCTTTTTTATAGTATCTGAATTGTTTCCAGTTAATTGACGATTTAAATACAGACGATATTTTCTTAATTTCTCATCGGTAATAGCAGAGGGGGAGTCTGATTCTAAATAATCTAAAAATTTATTTAAATATCTATCATAATTCTCAACGGTTTTGAGGCTGCGTCCTTTTTCTATTTCTAGATATTCTAAAAATTCATTTTTTAATTTTTTTAAATTAGACATTTTAATTTTGTATTTTAATTTGAAATCATTATAACATAATAGAATAAAATATTGTGCGACATGAAATGCTACAATGCTTGACAATCTATATATTATTGTTCTATAATATACATAGAAGATTGAGGTTCATAAAAAATTTAAAGGAGAAGAAGATGAAAAAATTTTTGGTTCTGATGCTTGCATTATTGGTTATCATTCTGAGTTCGTTTTTAAACTCAGATAAAAATACACCTGTGCAGATGGAAGACGACTTCGTGGTCGTCCAAAGTTGTCAGGTCAACCACGAAAGAGAGTCTCTTGACCCTCTTTCGGAAAAGCTTGAGTTTGACTTCATTCGAAGTCTTCTGGAACAAGCCGTCGTTTTCGGGATTATCCCTTCGGTGGAAACGCCGGCGGTGATAAACCTTGATAAATTCGAAGAATTCACCAAATACGGTGGTGACGAGTTTCGAACATATAAGATAGCGAATGTTCCCGGGAAGGATTGCTTCAAGATTTTTAAGGAGGCAATCCATGCAATCTAAAACCTCTAACCTAGCCGAACCTCACTTCTGGGGTAAGGTAAATCAATTCGATTTACCTTACCCACCTTTCCGAGTTTATCAATAATCATTGGTAAATTGAGAAAGGTGATATAAATCACTTGACAAGATAAGATATCTATGCTATCATTAAATTAGTTAAAGATAAGTAATAAAAAATGAAGTCAAAAAAGACTTGACAAACAAATTACTTTATGATATCATACTAGTATACAGTTAAGGAAGAAAAGAATACTTTAAAAATTAAATAAAATCCTATTAGAGCTTACAGAAACATTTAGTTTCTTATCTCTAACAGGACAAGACTTTTTGAGGAAGGAGTTATAAAAAATCGAAAAATCGGTTGTTTAACTTTTTTACTCAAGAAAAAGTTAAACAACCGATTTTTTGTTTAGAGAGTAGAGAATGTTTTGAATTATGAAATAGAATTCGTTACGAGAACTTTTTCGGATTTTTCAGGTTTATTTTAAAAAAATTGAAGCACTAGCCATAGCTAATGTGAAATTTTTTTAGAATGAAGATGGAAAATAACGAAAAGTTCGGAGTAGAATTATATTTTTTAATTTAAAACTAATAAGCAATTTGTATTTTCCACTCTCTTAATAAAGAGAAATAGTAGTTCTTTAAAATTGAACACATTCCATGAGTTAAAAGTGTTATTACCTTTTAGTTAATTAGTTTTTAAACAAATTAGTTAATTAGAAGGTGATAATACTAATAACTTAATAATTTTCTTTATTTAATCTAAAATGCTTGGATAAATACGCGAGTTTATCCGTACCAAGCTAGCGCCTAGGAAGAACTTAATTGTTCAATGGCAAGATTGATGAGAGAAGAGGAGATTAAAATGGAAAAAAGAATAGAAAAAATACAGGAAGCAATGAGACTTTTTAGTGAGTTGGAAAAAATCGTTCACGAACTAAAGTTCGTGAACAACCCACTTGACTTGGGGGCTCACGGTTTTTCTTGCTCTCTTAAGAGAGAGCTTGAAAAAGCCAAACAAATCAGCTTCCTTAGTGAAGCTGAAACAGCTCTTAAGGTCAGAGATATTCTGACATCCGACAAAAAAGTAAAGAGGGTTGGACCCGATACGTTTAGGATTTCCTATCCAGGAAACCCTTTTCATTACGGTTCAACAAGAGTCGAAGAAGTCGACTCAAAAGAGTTGATCCGGAGGCGCGGATCAATCTCGTAGATCTGTTCAAAATTCGGGGAATTCACGAGTTCATGTGAATTCCCCCTATTATTGAAACTTTAATAAAAAGCGGAAGTTATACGGATTAAACGCAGACTAACGCAGAAGATTGAAGTTTCATAGTAGATAGTTCTTTAAAATTGAATATTGTTAATTATCTTATCTAGGATAATACTGATTTTATTGTTTTAGATAAGATAATTAACTTATAAAATCAAGGGGGTCATTATGGAAAAATACGAGGTAGAATTAAACTTTTACCCGGTCAATCGGAATATTTTTGGCCGTTGGTACAAAAAGAAACAAAAATCAAAAAAAATATTTTCCCAGGATAGTAATTATGGGAAGATAATTTTTTTAAGCGACAAAGCAAAGTCGCAAATAAAATTTTTGGATTCTGAAAAAGAATACCGGGCAGTAGCGGTATTCTCGAGAAGAAATGAAACCTCTGAAGAAGTATTGTTTTTTAAAGGAATAAAAGCGCTGGGAGAAATTGTAGAAAGCGTTGATTATCGTGTTTTCTGCGAAAGAGGAATAATGAAAAAGATATCTTTTATGGCAGACAAAACCGTAAAAGATGAATATAAAAATTTTCCCGATTTTTTCCCAGAAAGGCCTTACACAGATCTGGAAAAAAAAGAAATTTTGCTATATTTTTCCTTGAAAAAAACAGTAGCCGCTTTATCTCTTGAGTGGTCAGACAGGTACAAAGGATTCATTTCTCGATGGGATATGACAGGTGAAAAGTCATATAAAATTGAGATAATGGATGGATTAAAAATTAAGGCGACGCCGTATGAAAAAATTAAAGCAAAGCTTTATTTCATAGATGTCGGCAAAATTCTCCAAAAAGAAGTCTTTGAGGAAAAAAGCCTCCTGGAAGACTCTTATATTGAATTAGATTACGAAATTCTCTCTGAAGAACATTTTCAAAGAGATGTTATCAATCAAAGAAAGGAGGTGTCTTTTGTTCAAGGAGGGGATTGGGCAAGAGGTCCATCTCGCTTCGCTCCCACCGGGAAGAGGATCGAAACAGAAATAGTGGAAGACTGGAAAAAAATTACCGCTAGGGTTTTGATTCCAAAAGATTATCATCTGTGGGTTGAAGAATACCTCCAGATAAAAATCAATGGTAATGAAATCTCTTTTAATATCTGTATCGGAACAAACACCGTTACAAAAAAAGTTATTTCAAACCATCGGTAGAACTCTTCAAAATTCGGGGAATTCACGAGTTCATGTGAATTCCCCCTATTATTGAAATTTTAAACCAAGGTTTGAAGTTTCATAGTAGTAAATAGAAGTTCTTTAATAAAAATAAAGTTTTGCCCTGTTTATGGATGGGATATAGTTTCACCTTTTTAACATTTCGTTAATAAGGTACATATTTTTAAGGAGAATAAAATGGAAAACTCTAAGTTGAAAACAGAAGAAAGACTTGAAGAAATTAAAAAAATGAACTCTATTTCTGTTCTCGGTGCCGATTTAGGTTGGAACCGTGAAAGTATGTGGGTCGTTGTCAGAGAGGATGACCCATCTTACCAGAATTTGGCAAAAAAATACCCCACAGAGATTGAAAAAGTTCATACTCCTGAAAATTTTTTCATTTCAGAAAGTGATCTTCATGAAATGGAAGATATTGAGTACACAGCGTATTCATTTGAAGGACCGTGCTTTTCATAAAAGCTGAGTCCTTTAAAAATGTTCAAAATTCGGGGAATTCACGAGTTCATGTGAATTCCCCCTATTATTGAAATTTTAAACCAAAGTTTGAAGTTTCATAGTAGATAGTTCTTTAATAAAACGCGGAAGTTATGCGGATTAAACGCAGACTAATGCAGAAGATTGAAGTTTCATAGTAGTCTCGCCAAACTTTCCAAAAGAAAGTTAAGAGGATAAATAGTTCTTTAAAATTAAAGTTTGATAAAATCTTCTATTGTAAGATTTGCATCCTTAAGAATATGATGTAACAAACCAAACTTCAAACTCTTGTGTAAAGGAATAGTAATAGGTTTTAATTTTAAATCTTCATTTTGATGTAACCTTACATGACTTCCTTTTTTCCTAACCACAACATAACCAAGTTTTTCTAACTTTTTAATTGTTTCTTTTCCTGAAATAATTGGAAGTTTAGGCATATTCTGGAAGATTTATAAAATGCAAACTAACATTTTGAGGTTTATTTTTTTTAGATTTTGTTTTATTTTCTTCAAGACAAAGTTCAGTAGCTTCTTTAATATTTTTTAAAGCATCTTCTATAGTATCTCCTTGGCTATAACAACCATCAAAACTTGGATTTATTACAGTATAACCTCCTTTTTCTTCTTCTTGAAGAATAACAGGAAATATTTTATTATTTTGATTCTTTTTCATGATAGCTTTATTTTACCAAAACTAGGTAAGAAGTCAAAAGAAAAATAATTTTTCCGAGTTCATCAATTAATTGGTGGATTCAGAGAAGTTCTTTAATAAAACGCGGAAGTTATGCGGATTAAACGCAGACTAACGCAGAAGATTGAAGTTTCATAGTAGTAAATTTACAAAAAATATTGGTAAAATAGTATATTTATAAAATGAGAAGTTAAATTTAATCTTTTGTTGGTATTTATACCGACAAAAACTCCTTCCTCGGAGATTAAAGCTAATTTCAACAAAAGTTTTATAAATATACTATTTTACCTGTATTTTAACAAACTGTTTCAATACAGACAATAAAGGCTACATAATAGTTAAATACAGCACTTTATCCTTGCAATTATTAATAAATAGTGCTATTATTCACTCGTTATGTTATCAAAGACAAAGAAAGAAAACGCAATAAAAAAGACACAAACACACAAGACTGACACTGGTTCTCCAGAAGTGCAGGTTTCTGTTTTATCCAAAAAGATTGACGAATTAGCTAATCATTTAAAAATCCACAGAAAAGACAGACACTCAAGAAAAGGATTACTTCAAATGGTTGCAGACAGAAGAAAACATTTAAAATATTTACAAAGAAAATCAGTTAAGAGATATACTAAAGTAATTAAAACTTTAGGACTTAAAAAATAAAATACTTTTAAACAACAACCGCTTCTGCGGTTTTTGTTTTTTTAAAATACTGCTATACTATATTTGTCTAAATCATCATATATATGAAATAGATTTTTTAATATTAAAACTCTGGATTGTCGCGTCATTTCACTACGCCTGCCTGCCCCTGCGCGCCGGCAGGCATGGGCAGGCATGGGCAGGCAGGCTACATTCCTCGCAAAGACGAAAAGTAAAACTTTTCGTAACGAATTTTTGCAAAGCAAAAATTCATATACATAAATACTTAATTATAAACAAAAGGAAAAACTATTATTTTTTCCTTCTAACTAGCTAATAACCTAAATAGCTAAAACCTAAATATATGACCGTAATTAAACACAAAGAACAAAGGGTAGGGATTTTTATTGATGCTCAAAATCTTTATCATAGTGCAAGAAATCTGTACTCAGCCAAAGCTAACTTTAAACAAATTTTAGAAGATGCTGTAGCTGATAGAGCATTAATCAGAGCTATTGCTTATGTTATTACTACAGAATCAGGGGAAGAATCAACTTTCTTTGATGCTTTAGTAAAACTTGGAATAGAAACAAAAACAAAAGACCTACAAATATTTTTTGGAGGAGCTAAAAAAGCTGATTGGGATGTTGGTTTAGCCGTCGATGCAATTAAAATATCACCTAAATTAGATACTGTTATAATCGTTTCTGGAGACGGGGATTATATTCCTTTGGTTGAATACTTACAAATAAGCCAAGGTTGCCAAGTTGAAGTAATTGCATTTGGAAAATCATCTTCTTCAAAACTGATTGAAGCGGCAGATGATTTTCTTGATCTTGATTCTGATCCACAAAAATATTTAATGAATTATGGAAAAAGAAATACCCAACGAAAACAAAAAGGGAAGCAACAAAATAAACCTCAACAAAAGAAACAAAGCTCTTCTAAAAAAGTGCAAAAAAATCCTATTTTAAACAAAAAAGCACAAGACGGAAGAATTACTATTTAATATTACTTTTATATTTTGCAAAGGTGACACAAAAGTGATACACTAATACAATGATCAGCCCAACAAAACAAAGACTAAATATCACATTATCCAAGGATGATAAAACTTTTTTAGAAATGATTTCTAAAAAGGAACAAAAACCTGTAGCCACAAAAGCTAGAGAGCTTTTAGAAATGGCAATAGAAATCCACGAAGATTATCAAATTGAAAAACTTATCAATGATAGAGAGAAAAACTCAAAAGGTAAATATATAAAATTTGAAGATGTATGTTGGGAGTAAAAAAATATAACATCATTTTAGAACCAGTAGTTTTATCTATTGATCTTAAAAAAATATCTAGTAAAAACAAAGATATTATTAAAAAATCTATTCAACAAAAACTTACAAGTTACCCCGAATTATATTCTTTTCCTTTAAGAAAACTTCTAGGTAATTATAGAAAATTAAGGGTTGGAAAATATAGGGTTATTTTCAGAATAGATATAAAAAAGAAAGAATGTTTAATTATAGGAATTAGGCACAGAGAAGATATCTATCAAAAGATTTCAAAAAGATTAAATGAATAGAAAAAACCAACAACTCAACGACTTGAGTTGTTGGTTTTTTATATAAAAGGCTAGAATTTTCCTTAAAAATTGGTATACTAAATCTATTAATATTAATTTGCTCTTCAGATAAATAGATTTGAAATTTCTTTCAAGTCTGGAATTTGAAGAGCAAGAGAGTTAAAAGTTCTTAAGGTTCATAAAGTCAAAAGTAGAAAAATTGCATATTAATTTTTCTAAATTAAAAAACTTTACGAACTTTCAACTTTTAACTTTCGACTAATTTATATATGCAAACAAAAGAATACTCGTTAGAAATTGGCGGAAAAAAAATCACAGCTCAATTCAGTGATTTAGCTAACCAAACTAATGGTTCAGTTATTTTAAGTTGTGAAGATACAGTTGTAATGGTCACTGCTGTTATGTCAGACAACAAAAGAGAGGGTCAAGATTGGTTTCCTCTTTCTGTAGAGTTTGAAGAAAAATTCTATGCTGTGGGAAAAATCCTAGGTAGTCAATTTATGAGAAAAGAAGGAATGCCTTCATCTAATGCTGTATTAAACGGAAGAATAGTAGATAGAACTATCCGACCACTTTTTGATTCTTCTATTCGAAATGATATCCAAGTAATCGCTTCAGTTTTGTCTTTGGGAAAATGTAGCCCTGATGTTTTAGCAGTGAATGGAGCTTCATTGGCTCTAGGAACATCTGATATACCTTGGGAGGGACCTGTTTCAGCAATAAGAATTACAGCTAATAATAACAATGAGTTATTAGTGAATTTAAATTCTCAAATACCTTTAGAAGGAACTAAATTAGATTTAATGACTTGTGGGAAGGATGGAAATCTTAATATGATGGAAATCCGAGCAAATCAAATTTCAAACGAATTAGGGTCACAAGCTTTTTTGAAAGCGTCAGAAGAAATTGAAAAAATCCAAACTTGGCAAAAAGAAATTATTTCTGAAATTGGAAAAGAAAAGAGAGTAATAGAAAAAGAAGAATTGAGTGCAGAAGCTTTAAATTATTTTAAAGAAAATTTTGAAACCAGAATTACTACAGAAATTTTTGGAGAAAACGGTAAAAAAGCCATTAACCAAATCAAAGATGAATGGATGAAAGCTTTTAAAGAAAATTTTGAAGAGGAAAATAAATCTTTAGCTTTAGGTCTTTACGAAAAAATAACTGACGACATTATCCACCAAAGAGCCTTAAATGAGGATATGCGAGTAGACGGAAGAGCTATGGACCAAATACGAGCCTTAGTTGCCAAAGCAGGGGTGATTTCACCAACTGCCCATGGCACTGGGGTATTTTATAGAGGAGGGACTCATGTATTTTCTGCTTTAACTTTAGGTGGTCCCAAAGACACTCTGATGTTAAATGATATAGAAAATGAAGGAACAACAAAAAGATATTTCCATCATTATAATTTCCCTCCATATTCAGTAGGGGAAACAGGAAGAGTAGGAGGATTCAACAGAAGAATGATTGGGCACGGAATGTTAGCCGAAAAAGCTTTGTTGGCCGTATTACCATCAGAAGAAGAATTCCCTTATACAATTAGAATCGTTTCAGAAGCTATGGCTTCCAACGGATCAACCTCAATGGCTTCTACTTGTGGTTCTACTATAGCCTTGATGGACGCAGGTGTGCCTATCAAAGCTCCAGTAGCAGGAATTGCTATGGGATTAATGATGGGAGACGAAAATAATTATAAAATTTTAACAGATATTCAAGGACCAGAAGACCATTATGGAGATATGGATTTTAAAGTAACAGGAACAAGAAACGGAATTACGGCTATTCAAATGGATGTTAAAGTAACAGGAGTGCCTATTAAAATTCTTTCTGAAGCTCTAATTCAGGCTGAAAAAGCTCGTTTCCAAATTCTAGATGTTATTGAGGCGGAAATTCCGAAACCAAGAAAAGACCTAGCTCCAAACGCTCCAAGAATTCTACAAATGCAAATTAAACCAGAACAAATTGGAGGAGTAATTGGATCAGGAGGAAAAGTAATTAATGAAATCCGAGAAAAGACAGGAGTAGAAATTGATATTGAAGATGACGGAAGATTATTTATTACAGGACCAGCAACTGGAATAGAAGAAGCTCAAAAAACTATTTTAGAATTAACTCGAGAATATACAGTAGGGGAAAGATTCGAAGGGAAAATAATCAAAATGTTTGACTTCGGTGCTATTGTAGAAATTGGGGCTAAAACTGAAGGGATGGTACATATCTCTGAAGTAGCTCCTTTCCGTGTGGAGGACATTAATAAAGTCTTGAAAGAAGGAATGATTGTGCCAGTGGTTATAAAAGAAATGGAAAAAGGAAAAATGAAATTATCTATCAAAGATGCTGACCCTCAATTCATTAAAAAACCCGAAGTGCCTACAACTCCTCAAACAACAATAGAAATAAAAGATTTACCTAAAACTGAATAAACTATAAGCCTAAAAAACGAGTAAGACTTTTGTCTTACTCGTTTTTTAATGTTTTTATGTTTTAATGTTTTAATGATATAATTCTAATAATGGAAAAAGAAGAAAATCAAAACTCAGAAAACTTGAATCAAGGAACAGCAGAAAGGACTCAAGTTGATACTTTGGATATAAAACCAATGGAAGATTTGGGTATTAAAATAGAATCACAGGAATCAATTAGCAACGAAGTAAAAATGAAAAGTAATCCAGACCAACAAACATCACAAACAGAAGTTGATAATAATATCAAACTAGAAAACACAGTAAATAATTTAAACAAAGCTTTAGCATCTAAAGATCAAGATATCAGTTCTTTAGAAGAAGATGGTTTAATAGAAATAATTAAAAAAGAAAATCCAAAAAAAGAAGGTTTTTTAAATGAAAATACCCCACGGGTTCCACTTAATGAACATACAGAGGAATCTGTAAAGTCAGACTTACAAAAAGAACTGGACTCAAGCTTAAAAACTTCTCCAATAAACGAGATAGAAAATTTAGAAAAAAAACAAGATGAACTAATATCAATTCCTCCTGGTGTAAATTTAGGAGATAAAGGATCCTCTTTAGAAAAAGCAACCAATAAAGAAATATTACCTATAAAAAAACAACGGTATAGTTTAGAAGACGACATAGAATTACCTAAAGTTAACACTGATGAAAAAGTAATTCCTACTGAAGAAATCAAAAAAGAAAATCCAATTGCAATTAGAACATATCGAGGAGATTTAGCTAAGGTAATTAAAACTGATAAAATTTCTTTAACTGAAGCTATTATTGCTGAAGAAAAAAAGAAAGATATTAATAAAAAGAAAATTGGTAATATTAAAAAAATTAACAAAACAACAAGAAAAAAAATATATTTGAGTTTGTTAAGTTTATTTTTAGTAATTTCTGGAGTATTTTTTGTAATATCTGTTTATTATTATAAACCAACCCCTATTATAAAAGTAGAAAATATAGAAGTAAAATCATTTATTTATTCAGAATATCAAAGAGAAATTTTTTTAGATAATTTAAATGTAGTCAAGTTAACAAAACTAATTCAAAGTAATTTAGAAAGCACTAATTTACCTTTAGGCTCTTTATTACACCTGTATATAACAAAAAGATATGACGAAAATAACTTAGTTGGAAAATCTATTGTAAGCACAAGAGAATTATTTTATTTAATTAACTCAAGGGCTTCAGAAACTCTTTTAAGATTTATTGAGCCTGATTTTATGTTTGGTTATTATTCATCTTCACAAGATTACCCTTTCTTAATTTTAAAAACTACCTCTTTTGATAATATATTTCCTGAAATGCTTACCTGGGAGAAAAATATAATTGGAGATTTAAGACCTCTTTTCGTAGAAAACAGACCTTCTATCTCAGAAAAGGGTTTAAGATCAGGAGAATTTGAATTTAAGGACATAATTATAAAAAACAAAGATACTCGGGCTGTTTTGGATGATTCGGGAGATATAATCTTTGCTTATTCCTTTATAGATAAAAATACAATTATTATAACGACAAGCAAAGCATCATTACAAGAAATATTTGATCGTTTGACTATTAGTTCAAGAGAAAGATAATATATGGTTGAAAGCCTGCCTGCCCACGCCTGCCAGTGCGCAGGAGTAGGCAGGTCTGTAAAATCCATAAAGTTAAAATTCAAAAAATTTGCAAAGTAAATTTCTTCTCAAGATATATTAATTTTATGATATAATAAATTTATTAATTTAATAAAAAATATATGGATACTAAAAAATACAAAGAAGCTTTGGAAAAAGAATTAGAACTTTTAACTAAAGAATTAAAAGGAATAGGGGTAGTAGGTGGTGAAAACCCTGATGATTGGGTTGCGAAATCTGGAATAGGAACTATAAATGATGATGATAAATCAGATGATAATGATAATGCTGATGATTTAGAAGAATTAGGAGAGAGAAATGCTATTGTTTCGGACTTGGAAATTCGTTTTAGAAATGTAAAAGAGGCATTAAAAAGAATTGAAGATGGTACATACGGAATGTGTGAGGTGTCAGGACATCCTATTGAAGAAGACCGCTTAGAAGCCAATCCAGCAGCTACAACCTGTAAGGAACACATGAATGGCTAACCTAATATAAAACTTTAAACACTTGAAGATAAAATCTTCGAGTGTTTTTATTTCCACAGTACCGGTTCTACTTTATGTCTTAAATGTATTAAAATGTATTTAATATGAATCCCGTTAGAGATTTAATGATTTCTAGGTTGTGTGTTTAGTTTCATATAAAGAGGAAATATAAATTATTAATTTAATTAAGGTCGTCTGTTAATAACAGACTATCTCTAACGGGATGAATTTTTCAAAAGTCCACTCAGCTCAAACAAATATGCTTAAAGCATATATTGTTGATATTGAAACAGATATTACAAAAGGAACTTTAAATAACTTTTCAATAGTAGGATTACCCGACACAGCGATTAAAGAATCTAAAGACAGGGTATCCGCCGCTATAAAAAATAGTGGCTTTAAATCTCCTAAAAAAAGAAATTGGAAAACTACCACTTCTCTTGCCCCAGCAAATATAAAAAAAGAGGGTCCTAATTTTGATTTAGGTATTGCATTAGCTTTTCTTCTAGCTTCAGAAGATATTACCTTTAACCCACAAAATAAAATATTTTTAGGTGAATTAACTCTTGATGGAAAATTACGAAAAATAAACGGTACTCTCTCTTTAGTGCGTGAAGCTAAAAGAAAAGGTTTTGAAGAAGTTTATCTTCCACAAGACAATGTAAAAGAAGGAGCTTTAATTGAAGGAATTAAAATCTTTGGAGTAAGAGACTTGGCTCAATTAAGCCGTCACCTAAATTCAACTGAAACTGAAAAAGAATTAATTTGCGAATTAAGAGAAGCTCCTCGCACCAAAATAGAATATATAAATCTAATTCCTGAAATCGATTTTGCTGATGTAAAAGGACAAGAAACTGCTAAACGAGGATTAGAAATCGCTGCCTCTGGTGGTCACAACATTGCAATGTATGGACCTCCTGGGACTGGGAAAACAATGTTAGCTAAAGCCTTTAGAGAAATTCTCCCTCCTCTTTCTTTTGAAGATATTTTAGAAACCACGGCTATTCATTCAGTGGCTGGGGTATCTAATGGTGATTTAATTATTTCTCCTCCTTTTCGTTCTCCTCACCATACTACTTCTTATGTGGCTCTTGTAGGTGGGGGAACCAATCCTAAACCAGGGGAAGTTACTCTAGCTCACAAAGGAATATTATTCTTAGATGAATTCCCTGAATTCGAAAAAAGGTCTATCGAATCACTTCGCCAACCTTTAGAAGATGGGATTGTTAACATTTCCAGAGCTAGAGGCACAGCTACCTTTCCTGCTGATTTTATTTTAATTGCTACCATGAATCCTTGTCCTTGTGGGAATTACGGCACTAAAAAAGAATGCGTCTGTACACCCACCCAAATATTGAATTACCAAAGGAAATTATCAGGACCAATAATAGACAGAATTGATATGTGGGTTGAAGTTTCTAATATTGAATACTCAAAATTATCTGTTAAAAATGAAAGTCTTGAAAAAAGTATCGATATTCAAAAGAGGGTAGGTAAGGCAAGAGAAACTCAATTAAAAAGATTTTCTAATTCAAAAACCAATAATAATGCAAATATGTCTGCTAAGGATATAGAAAAATTAGTTTTCTTAAATCCGGAAACTAAAAAAATTCTAAACCAGTCTGCCACTAGTTTAGAATTATCTGCTCGGGCTTATCATAAAATAATAAAACTGGCTCAAACCATCGCTGATTTGAGCCAGTCACCTGAAATTCTTCCGGAACACATATTGGAGGCTATCCAATATCGTCCGAAAAAGGTTTTATGAGTTCTTTTTGTAATACACGATGGCGGTGTGATGGGTCATCATCACACCTTCAACAACTGTAGAACTCTGGTTAAATTGCGGTTTACCAATACTGGTAACTCTTTCATAAAAACCATTAACCTCTCTTATAAAGGATTCAAAAGCTTTTGGTTCTTGACTTTTGACTACTTTGGAAAAAGTTTTTACTAACATAAGACCTCCTAGTGTTTATTAAAAGTTAAACTACCTCTCAAAACTATACTGATAGTTTAGGAAAAAGCAAGAGATTTTTAATCAAAAAATCTCGCAGTCCCTCATTATTCCTACTACCAACAGGTATAGGGGAAAATTATATAATAAATGTTATTATATATATTATTAATAACATGTCCCCAACCAATTAAATTACTGGTAGGCGAACGCTAATACTTAAATAATATGGATCAAATGAATTTAAAAAGAGCTCTTGACCAACTTCAACAAGAAGTAACCAGAGAATTAACAGAGCTTCAACAACTCAAAACAAAATTACAAACACTACAGACAGAAAAACCTCAAAAAACCCAAGAATTAAAACAAAAAGAAAATGATTTACAAAAACTCAAAACAGAAATAAAACAACTTGAAAATGAAATTCCTAAACTGAAATCAGAAATAAAAACAAACGAATACGAAACAAATAGAATTTCAGGAATCATAAAAACAACAGAAAGAGAGCATGAATTTAAAAAACGAGATTTACAAAAAATTCAGACAGATTTCACCCAAGCATCACAAGGTAATAATTTTAAACAATTTTAATTTATAATTCTAGAAACAAAAACAAAAAACACTTGGAGATATCTCCAAGTGTTTTTTGTTTTTATTTCTAGAAAGGATTCTTTGCTCCACGCACTTCAAAGTGAACATGAGAACCAGTTGATCTTCCTGTTGAACCCATATATCCAATTACTTGGCCTTGAACCACATGATAACCAGACCATACTATATTGGAACTATTATGTGCATATAAGGTTTGAGTTCCATTACTGTGTTTAATTACAATATAGTTACCATAACCACCATTCCAATAACCATTATCTTTTGAAATAATTACTTCTCCTGAAGCAGCTGCTAGAATAGGTGTTCCTATTGGAGCAGCGAAATCTATAGCATTATAACCATGTAAATTTTGAGAGACTCTTCCTCCTGAAAGAGGTCTGATGTAGTAACCTGAATATTCAGGTCCGCTAGTCCCTCTAACATTTATTTGATTTCTCAAGATGCTTTGTGTTAAAGAAGAACTTTTTGATGTAATAGGAGCTGGAAGTGCATCAATTCCTCCCGGAATAACAACCTCGTCCCCAATAGCAAGAGTTTCATCTTCTAATAAGTTGTTATATTGTCGTGTTTCTTTCAAGTCTCCTTTGTATTTCTTAACAATAGAAGCAAGAGTTTCTCCTTTAGATACAGTATGTTTAACCCCAGAAATAGGTAATATACTCAAAACTTGCCCATTTTTAATTAAATCTCCTTGTTTTATGTCATTTGACCAAATAATAGTACCCACAGAAACACCAAACATTTCAGCGATTTGTCCTAAGGTATCACCATCACGTACTATATATGTGGCAATTTTATCTGAATTAGGACGCTCTTCAATATTTGCCATTGTCCCGCTTGGTCCAGTTTCAGAAGAAAGAGCAGAATCGTCTACGATCACTATTTCTCCACCTCCTTGAGCTGAATTAAAATTACTACTAATAGAAGCTTTTAATAAAGCCATGTTTTGTGAGTTTAAACTACTATTATTTGTATTAACTGAAGCCTCAGCAGTGTTTTCGAACCATCCAGAAACTATTGAAAAAACACCTGCATTACTAATAGAAGGTGTTATTAATATAGCTAAAACCACAAAAAAACCAGCATTTTTTACAACGAAAATGCTAAAATCTGTTTTAATCGCTTGTTTCAGCCGTATTTTCGTGGAAACAAGGTCTTTTATATTATGTATAATAAGCCTAAATGTTAAATTTATACGGACATTCGGTCATTTTCTATCAATTCAGTATTACTTAAATATGTTAATATAATACCAAAAAACTTTAAAAAGTCAACGACTTTTAACTTTTAAAAATTTTATCTATATTTAAAATATCTTCTATAATTTTATCAGTTTGAGTACCTCAGTCTAGCGAAACTGTGGATAAAAAAGAGGGGTTAGAATATTTGTATAATGTGTTTTTTGAAACCCAAACCCAAGCCCAACCATTTCAAAAAACGCATTCTACAAATATTCTTTGTTGAGAGGTGAGAGAGTGAAACTTTGCTTCGCCCTTATACATAATACATAATACTTAATACATAATACAGATGTGTTATACTAGTGCTCATGAATTATTTAGACGAACTAAACCCTGAACAACAAAAAGCGGTCTTGCATAAAACAGGTCCTCTTTTAATTTTAGCGGGAGCAGGGGCTGGAAAAACCAGAACAATTACATATCGTATTTTGCATTTAATAAAACAAGGAATTGCTCCTGAAAATATTTTAGCCGTAACTTTTACCAACAAAGCGGCTAAAGAAATGAAAGAAAGGGTTTTAGAATTAATTAACCAAGACAAAGAATTAAATCTACCTATTACTTTTCATAACCAACCTTTTATCAAAACTTTCCACTCTCTCGGAGTATATATCCTGAGAGAAAATTTCAGAGAAGTGAATATTCCTAAGAACTTTTCTATTCTAGATAAAAACGATGCTCAAAAAATAATTAAAGATATTGTAGTTTCTTTAGACCTAGACCCTAAACAATACGAACCTAAAAAAATCCTAGGTTTAATCTCTCGTCAAAAAGGAAAATTTATTACAGCTTCAACTTTTGAAGATAGGATTAGTCATTCATCCCAACACGGAAGTGAATTTCTTTTAAAGATTACCGCTAAAGTTTGGAAACAATATGAAGAAACTCTTCAAAAAGAATCTTCTTTAGATTTTGATGACTTACTTTTGAAAACAGCAGTTCTATTACAAACCAATAAAGAAGTTCTGGAAAAATACCAAAATCGTTGGCAACAAATTCATGTAGATGAATACCAGGACACCAATAAGGTGCAATACAAAATTGCTCAATTACTATCAAAGAAACACCAAAATATTTGTGTGGTGGGGGATGCAGACCAAAATATTTATTCTTGGAGAGGAGCCAATATTCAAAACATTTTGAATTTTGAAAAGGACTTCAAAAAAGCTCAAACTATTTTATTAGAAGAAAATTATCGCTCTTCCAAGAATATTTTGAATGCAGCTAATGAAATTATTCAGAAAAATTCACAAAGGCAAGAGAAAAATCTTTTCACTAAAAACTCTGAAGGAGAAAAAATTGGAATTTATTTAGCCTAAACGAAGGGGACGAAGCTAATTTTGTAGCTCAAAAATGCAAAACTTTAATCAACGAAGAAAATGTCTCACCTAAAGAAATCGCCGTATTATACAGGACTAATTTCCAATCCCGTGTGCTCGAGGAAGCTTTTCTTAATAATAATGTACCTTACCAAGTCCTAGGTACAAAGTTCTTTGACCGTAAAGAAATCAAAGATATTATTGCTTATTTAAAAGTATCTTTAAATCCTCAAGACCTAACTAGTCTTAAGAGAACTATCAACACCCCTGCTCGAGGGATTGGAAAAGTAACCCTAGCTAAAATAGTTACAGACCAAGAAAACGAACTTAGCCCAACTGTAAAAATTAAAGTCCAAGCTTACCGAGATGTTTTATCAAATATCCAAAAAAACTCTGAAACATTAAAACCATCTGATTTAATTAAGTTTATTATTTCTGAATCAGGAGTGGCAGAACAATATAAAAGAGGAACTGAGGACGATTTAGAAAGACTTTCTAATATGAAGGAATTAGTTTCTCTAGCTGTTAAATATGATTCTATACCATTAGGTGAGGGATTAGAAAAATTATTAGAAGAAGTAGCCTTAACTAGCGACCAAGATGAAATGGATAAAGACACAGGAGCAGTCAAATTAATGACAATTCACGCAGCTAAAGGACTTGAGTTTGATAATGTGTTTATCACAGGGTTAGAAGACGGACTCTTTCCATCAAAAATGATGGCAGAAAATAGTACAGAAAGAAGCGAGGAAGAAAGAAGATTATTTTATGTTGCCTTAACTAGAGCTCGTAAAAAATTATTTCTTTCCTATACATCTATGCGAACTATTTTTGGTTCTCGTCGCTCCAATACAGTTTCGGAATTTATCACTGATATTCCAGAAAGTTTACTAGAATATACCGATGCAGGAGAGGAAAGCCTTTCCCAAGATGACGAGGAAAAGATTCAATATTTGGAGTGGTAAAGATTTATTTTTTAGTCCGCCTCCGCCAGCTGGCGGATGGTGGATTAGAAATTAGGTAATTAAGAATTAAGTAATTAGAGAAAGGACGACAAGCTCCGTTTGTCGTCCTTTTTAGTTTCTTAAATTATATTTTTTTTATAGCCTTAACCAAGGTTTTTATTTTTATAATAAGAAAACCATCATCTGTACCTTCTATAAATTGACTAATAGGAGATTTGTAAGCACCTAATTTACTTAAATCTCCTTCTTTTAAAAGAGATAATTTAACCTCAACCTCACTATCTTTTAGGAAACCACAAACTCTAACAAGACTACCTTTAACTAAGGTATATCCCATTTTTGAGGCTATCTCTATAGGGAACATATATTGGGCAAAGGTACTTTCCATCGGGTCAAAAAAATCTATATTATTTTCAATAACGTAAATTTCTCCAGCATTAATCTTCCCCCAATCATCGACGACAACACACTTTTTTGTAGAGTAATAAAAATTTACAATTTTTTCATACGGTGAAATCATATATAACATTAGAAGAATCATAGGTAAAAAAAGCATACCAACCGATATATTTATAGGATTTAAATAGATGTTGTCCATATGGATAAATTTTTTCATTTTGAACTCCTTTTAATTTTAATATTGTTTATGAACTCGTCCTTTATCTTCTTATATCTCCTTTTTTTGGTTTTAAACTATAAAACTACATTAATTTTCTAATTTAATCATACACTGTTTTAAGTATAATGTCAAGGTTTCGTCTTGTAATCACTCATATTTATAAATTTAATATATATGAAAATGTAATTTAAATAAGGGATTGCTTCGTCGTACCTCCTCGTAAAGACGAATTTTGCTTTTGGTAGAATTCATTACTAATCACTTTAGTGATTCGTCTTCGTGAGCCTATAAAGAGATCCATAAATTTTTATTTATTGCTATTTTATTGTACATAATACATACTATTTGATAATTAAATACAAATAACCAACTGTAATGGAAAAAATTATCGCTAAAAAATCTTTGGGGCAGAATTTCTTAAAATCATCTACTATTTTAGATAAGATTATTTCGACTGCTGATGTTCAGGAAAATGATATTGTTTTGGAGGTGGGCCCAGGAAAAGGGGCTTTAACTGAAAAACTTCTTGAAAAAGCTAAAAAAGTGGTAGCTGTAGAAAAAGACGACCGTTTAATCTATTTTTTAAAGGAAAAATTTGCAGAAGAAATAAAAAAAGGTAAATTCACCTTAATTCGTGGAGATATTTTAAATTTTGACCCCAATTCAACAACTGACGGATTAAAAACAGAATTATGTGGGGGTGAAACCCCCACAGATTTTGATGGGTATAAAGTGGTGGCGAATATTCCTTATTATATTACAGGAAAACTGATAAGGAATTTTTTATCCTCTGATTTTCAACCATCTCAAATGGTTTTAATGGTTCAAAAGGAAGTAGCTAATCGGATAGTAGGGGAAAAGGACACAAAAAAGCCCAAAGAAAATATTCTATCTTTAAGTGTTAAAGTCTATGGAATACCAAAATATATCAAAACTATTCCTGCTAAATACTTTTCTCCACAACCAAAGGTTGATTCGGCTATTCTTTTAATAGATAAAATATCTAAAGACTTTTTCAAAAATATAGATGAAGAAAAGTTCTTTGATTTAATTCATCAAGCTTTTTCCAGTAAAAGAAAGGTTTTAGTGAATAATCTTTCAAAAATATTACCTAAAGAAGACCTTGTTTCAATATTAGAAAAACTTAACATTTCCCCAAAAACTAGAGCAGAAGACCTTTCTGTTGATAATTGGAAAGATTTGTATCAAGAACTCAAAATTTAAATAAAATCCAACACCTCAAGTCGTTGAGGTGTTGGATTGTTTTATGGCTCTAATGAGTCATAATTTAAAAATATTTGGAAATAACATTTCCAAATATTTTTTGTTTTTTTTAGACTGCCGCGTCAGAAATTTTAAAAAAAAATAGCCCAACTAGTTGGGCTATTTCTTTTTTAAAATTTCTCTCCTCGCAGAGACGGATTTTGCGATGCAAAATTCATATACATAATACCCTAACCTGCCTGCCCACGCCTGCAGGCGCGTAGGGATAGGCAGGGATGACGATGTTTGAGGTTTTGGTTTTTTATAGCACAACAAGGACTTATTAAACAATCCTCTTTTAACCTATTTTATAAAGTTTTTAATTTTTATGACTTTCGATTTTATGGACTTTATAGACCTGCCTGCCGGCAGGCAGGCTTTCGACTCGTTAAAGTTATTCACAATTTATTAAAAAATATATATAAAAAATGATATAATTTATCGGAATGGATATGAATCCCAAGATCAAAAAACTACTGATAATTATTGCTATTGTTTTAGTGTTTTTTGGTGTGTTTTTTATTGTTTTAGAATATAGAAACAACAAAGTAAATTACGTTTCAGCAGAAGAAAATGAAACTACTCAAGAATTAGTTCAAAGGATTAACTTGATAGATTCAGACGAAGACGGTTTAAAAGATTGGGAAGAAATTCTTTGGAAAACTGATCCTAACAATCCTGATAGCGATGGGGATGGAATGAATGACAATGATGAAGTTTTAAACCAAAGAGATCCTTTAGTAAAAGGAGAAGGTAGTTTAAACAATATAACAACAACTCAAAAGAATAATTCTTTAGAAAATACACAAACCACTTTGACACAAACAGATATCTTAGCAAGGGAAATATTCACTGGTTATGTAGCTTTAAAACAAAACGGAACATTAGGAACAGAAGAGCAGGAAATATTTATTAAAAAGATAACTTCTTCTAATTTAGAAATAGAGCAAGATATAAATTATTTAACTTTAAATGATATTAAAATAGTTTATGATTCTTCTAAAGAAACTCTTCAAAAATATGCTGATGAGTTAAAAACTGTATTTTCAAAAAACCCAACATTACGAGACGATAATGTTATTTTAAAAGAATCTTTAGACAATGAAGACCCAGAGATACTTGAAGAAATTAAATCAAATACTGTTTTTTATAAAAGTTTTATTGATAGTTTGATTCAATTAGAAGTCCCAAATGAAATAAAAAATTATCATTTAAATTTAATTAATTTATTTGAACAAATGATTGGAGATACTAAACAAATGGTTTTAGTTTTTGAAGACCCTATATTAGGTTTAGCGGGAGCAAAAAATTATTCAAATACAACTAATAAAGTAATTGATGTATCAGTAGAATTAGGTAAATATTTTAAGAAAAAAAATATTAATTTTTAAATAATATAATGTTTATAAAAAATTTAATTTTTAAAAAAACAATTTCATCTCTATTAATAACGGTTATTATTATTCCTTCAATATTTTTAATGCAACCTAAAAAAATTGAGGCTATAACAGTAGTTGAAGTAGGATTAAATAAAATAACTAATGTTCTAAACACAGCTGAACAATATGTTCAATCTGCATTTGCTTTTGCTATGGATAATAAGGAATTTATTCTTGATGGAATTGCTTGGCAAGTGGCTAAAATAGCAGTAAGACAGATGACTACCTCAATAGTAAATTGGATTAATAACGGGTTTGAAGGAAACCCTCTTTTTGTTACTGATTTTAAAGGGATGATGACTGATATAGCTGATGGAGTTATAGGAGAATATATTTACGGCTCCAAATTAGCTTTTTTATGTAGTCCTTTTAGTTTAGAAGTTAAGTTAGCCCTTTACAATACTTTTTACGGTGGTAGTTATAAACCAGTTTGTACTCTTTCAGATGCAATAAATAATGCAGGAGGGGCTTTGCAATCTCTTGAGGATGATTTTCGATGGGGGACTTGGATAGAATTTACTAACAAAAAATCTAATAATGCTTATGGGGCTTATTTATTAGCAGAAGAAAATATCTTAAAAGAAATAGGACTTGAACAAGAAAATAAAAAACTTCAAGTTGATTGGGGAGAAGGATTTTTATCTTGGGAAGAATGTGAAGAGGTTATAGATGAACTTACAGGATTACCTTATTCTAAAAATTGTACAACCCAAACCCCAGGATCAGTTATTGCAACTCAACTAAACAACAACCTTGATTCAGGGAGAGAAGCTTTAATTACAGCTGATGAAATTAATGAAATTATTGGGGCATTACTAACACAATTAATTAAAGGGGTTATGAGTAGTACTGGATTATTAGGACAAAGTTCTTCTTCTTATAATAATTCTGAAAATATAAATGAATTAAAAAATGAAATAATAGAAACTCTTAACAATTCATTATACCAAGAAAAAACCTACAACAGTATTAAAAACGATTCTCTAGAATTTATATTAAATGCTAAAAAAATAATTTTCGAATTGATTGATTGTTTAACAGTCTCATATGAATCTGAAAAACTTGAATCTGCTGAAAGGTTTTTAAAAACTAATTCAATAATTCCTCAGTCTAATATAGAAATAGATTTAAAGTCAAAAGAAACTTCCTTGCATAATGATTTAATATCTTCAGATAAAACTATCTTAACACTTAGTGATTTGATTAACCAAGCAAACCTTTCTTCATCACCTAATGAATTATCTATAATAATGGATGAATATATGTCTATAAACCAAGAAATTCACACTCGGCAAGATGTATCCAAAGCTATTATCGAAAGAGATGGCTACGGTATAATAATAGAGGGTGAGCCCAATGGAATATCATATGATATTAGCTTATTATTGAATACAATAGCCCCAACTTTCGATAATAGAGATGGAATAACCCTTTACCCACCAGAAACAGATAAAGGAATTCAACAAAGATTGGGTGAGTGTTTAGTGTGCAAAACAAACCCAAGTGATTGTGTATGGAATCTTAACACAACCTCAAACCTAAATAATCGTTAATAAAAATGAGCATCTTTAAAAAATACAATTCAATAATCAAAAAAGCCTTATTTTCATTTTTGGTATTTTTTGGGTCTTTTGATTTTACCAAAGCAGCACCAAGTGGTTGGGATATATTAAAAGGTCCTGACGGTCTACTTGGTTGGATAGGAGACACAATGTTATGGATAAGTTCTCAGATATTGGCTATTGCTGGAATTTTATTTAATTATTCTTTAGAATATACCTTGAATTTTAAAGCTTTGGTAGATAATACAGGTGTAGTAAATATTGGCTGGGAAGTTATTCGGGATATGTCTAATATGATTTTTATCTTTGTTTTACTTTTCTTATCTATCGGGACTATTCTTGGACTAACAGGTTATAATGTTAAAAACTCAATAAAAACTATTGTCTTAGCTGCTTTATTTATAAATTTCAGCCTATTCTTTACCAATATAATCGTTGATGTAACTAATGTAGCAGCTGTTGGTTTTTACAATGCTACTATTCAAAATGCAACGGGACAAGGCACCTCTTTTAATATTTCTAAAGGTTTAGGTAATTACGATAAGGGTATTTCTGGTGTATTTTCCCAAGCTTTAAATATATCAAGTATTTATAAAGGAGAAAAATTAAATGCTGAGGGTAACCCCCCTTCTAGAAATATTTTTACAATTGCTTTATTTGGTTCAATCTTTTTACTGATTACTGCTTTCGTCTTTCTTTCAGCAGCTATTATGTTTTTGATTAGAACAATCACTTTGATGTTTTTAATGATGACCTCTCCGATAGCTTTTATAGGTATTGTTTTACCTAAAACAAAAGATTTATCTAGTAAATGGTGGTCTGAATTAACTAATCAAGCTATTTTTGCTCCGGTTTATATGATGTTTATTTATATAATCGCCACAGCTATAAACACTGATGCTTTCCAAAGTACTTTAAGGAATTCAGCAACGAATTCTTTTGCAGATGTATTCACAGGAGGAGGGGTAGTAATTGTAATTTTTAATTTTCTTTTGATTATTGGTTTGTTATTAGGAGCTTTGATTTCAGCAAAAAGATTTGGAGCAGTAGGAGCAAATTTTGCTACAGAAAAAGCAGGAGCAGGAATTGGTAAACTAGCCTTTGGAACCACAGCTTGGGCAGGGAGAAGAACTGTTGGAGCATGGGCAGCTAGTAGAGCCGAAAAAATGCAAGGTTCAGATTTTGCGACTACAGGAATGGGTAAACTAGCTTTGAAGGGACTACGTAATGTAGGAGATGCTAGTTTCGATGTAAGAAATGTTAAAACTATTAGAGAAGGAGCTGGAAATCTACCTGGAGGAGGAATTAAATTAGGAGAAGGAAGAAAAGGAGGTTATACAACTATTGCTAAGGATGTAAAAACAGAACAAACAAAATATGGTCAATCTCTTAAAGGAGAGACATTCGAGAGAATGCCTGATGGAGCAATTAGAATAGATGTAAATCCAGCAACAGGAAATCTAGAGCCGGTTATGCAAAAAAGATCTGCACGATATGGAGAAAAAATTAAAAACCGTTCGATCATTAGTACCATATTAGGAGAAACAGCAGGAAATAAAATGGCAGGTTCATCCTTAGTTGATTTACCTAAACACGAAAAGAGTTTACGCCAAGCAAAAATAGACCTTAAAGTATTAAAGGATTCAGGAGTTGCTACACCTACACAAATAACAGACAAAGAAGATGAAATTAAAGATCTTGATGAAAAAATTAAAGGGATAAAAGAATCAACTAAAGATAAAAAATAATCTGAATTTAAAATTCATAATTATAGATTTTAAATTATAAATTTCAAATTAATAAAAAATCACAAAGTGATTTCGTTCCAAGACTTTCGACTTTATAGACTTTATAAACTTTTAACTAATTATTATGTTTGCATTCGAAGAATTAAAAGAAAAATTTTTAAATATCCCTGAAGATGTTCGGGAGGCTATTTCATCTAACGAAGTGAATGAAAAGCTTTTAAGCTTAGCTGATAAATATAAACTTCAATACGATGAGACAGATGAATTAACCAAAGAAATTGGCTATATTATGCTTGGTTTAAAACCAAAGGATAATTTTGTACAAAATATTCAAAAAGTAACACAATTAGATTCTGAAAAATCAAAAGCTTTGGCTGAAGAAATCAACTCTTCTATTTTTGAAAATATTAGAGAATCTCTACGAAAAATTCACGAACAGAGAGAAACTAAAGAAGAAGAGGATGAGGATTTAGATGAACATTTAGTAAGAGAGGAATTATTAAACGAATTGTCTCTACCAAAAGAAAAATCTACAGATTTAATGAAATTACCTAGTAAAGAAATAATAAAACCCCAGACAGAAATAATAGAACCTCAAACAGAAATAATTCCAAAAACGGAAAGTGAAAAACTAAACGAGAAACTAACCCTTAAAAAGGAAATTCCTTTGAATGAAGTCGGTGCAGAAAAACCAGAAATTCCAGTACTAAACCTTGATAAAAACGGAGAAATTAATACCACGCAAACCCGTATAATTGAAAAGAAAAAGGAAACTGAACAATCCACACCCCCAACAGAGCAAGAAAAACCAAAAAGTTATACAATAGACCCATACCGTGAACCATTGGACTGAAGTCCAGTATCATGTATTAAGTATTATGTATTATGGAAAATAAAATTAAAAATACTTAATATATAATACATAATACATAATACATATTTTATGCAATTTCAAGTACCACAATTTATCGAGGTTGAAGACAAAATATTTGGACCTTTAACTTTTAAACAATTTATTTACCTAGCTGGGGGAGCGGGGATTTCATTTACTTTATATGTTCTCTTACCGTCTTTCATCTCTTATATTTTAATAGCTGCAGTAATAGGATTATCTTTAGCTTTAGCTTTTTATACAGTGAATAATAAACCATTTATCGGAGTTTTAGAATCAGCTTTTAAATACTGGTGGTCTCATAAATTATATATTTGGAAAAAGGAACCTAAAAAAAGAGAAGAAAAAAAGGAGATGGATATAGTATCTCAATTAAATGTCCCTCGTTTATCTGAGAGTCGACTAAAAGAATTAAGTTGGGAGTTAGATATCCATGATAAATAACCATTAGGTTATTTATCCAGTATTATGTATTATGGAAAACAAAATTAAATCATTTACAGACTTGAATGCATGGAAAGAAGGTCATAAATTAGTTATTATTATATACAAGCAAACTAAAAAGTTTCCTAAAGAAGAATTATTTTCTTTAACAAATCAAATTCAAAGATCCTCCGTTTCTATAACCTCAAATATAGCAGAAGGTTTTAGTAGAAGATCTGATAAAGAAAAAATACAATTTTATTATATAGTATTAGGATCATTAACAGAAGTTCAAAATCAATTATTAGTAGCGAGAGATATAGGTTATATAGATAACAAAACTTTTAAACAAATAGCAGACCAGACAATTATAGTTAGTAAATTATGTAATAGTTTAATTAAAAAAATAAAAATACATAATACATAATACCTAATACATACTACATAATACATATTTCATGGAAAATAAAACAAACATAAAAAAAACACAGGATTTTGTCACAATAAAAGAAATTCGTGATGGGATAATACTTCAAAAAGATGGTTCTTTAGCTACTATTTTAATGGTATCTTCAATAAACCTAGCTTTGAAATCATCAGACGAACAACAAGCTATAATTTTACAATTTCAAAATTTTCTTAACTCAATTGAATTTTCAGTGCAAATTTTTATACAATCCCAAAAATTAGATATTCGTCCTTATATAACTGTTATGGAAAATCGTTTTAAAGAGCAAACAAATGAATTGATAAAAATCCAAACAAGAGAATATATAAATTTTATAAAATCATTTACTAATAAAACGAATATAATGACAAAATCTTTTTTTGTTGTTGTTTCTTACAATCCTCCAATTTTGGGGGGAAAGAAATCTTTAAATCCTTTTTTAAAAAAGAATGGGTCAGAAAAACAAGATAATATTTTAGAATTTGAAGAGAATAGAACTCAATTAGAACAAAGAGTATCAATTGTAGAATCAGGTTTAACAAGAACAGGTGTTAGAATAATAAGATTAGGAACAGAGGAGGTTGTTGAATTACTTTATAAGTTATTTAACCCGGGGGAATCAGAAAAACCAGTAAACCTTAGTTAGTCAGAATATTTAAGAATTAAAAATTAAAAAACATGGGAATATTAGATAAATTATTTAAAAAAGAAAAAGATATTCAGATAGATCCAATTCTACCTCAGGAAATTTATGATGCAGGAGTTTTGGAACTAAAAGATATTATTGCTCCTTCAGCATTAAAAATAACCCCAAAAGAAACTCATCTTGGAGAAAAAATAATCCGAACTTTTTTTGTTATATCTTATCCTAAGTTTCTAACTGATAATTGGTTTTCTCCTGTTATCAACTTAGATAAAGAGTTTAACATCTCTATTTTTATTCATCCTATTGAAACAGCTCAGGTTTTAAGGAAATTTCAAAAAAAGGTGGCAGAAGTACAAAGCCAAATTATGATGAGAGAAAACAAAGGAATGGTGAGGGACCCTGCTTTAGATTCAGCCTACCAAAACTTAGAGAATTTGAGAGATAAACTTCAACAAGCTCAGGAAAAATTATTTGATGTCTCTGTTTATGTATCTGTTTATGGAGATTCCGAAGAAGAATTAGACAGAACAGAAAATGAAATTCGTTCTATTTTAGAATCAAAATTAATTTATATTCGTCCAGCTTTGTTTCAACAAGAACAAGGTTTTAAAAGTACAATACCTTTGAATCAAGACCAATTAGGAGTTTTTTCAAAATTAAATTCATCTCCTCTTTCTAGTATTTTTCCTTTTATTTCTTCAGACCTAACGTCAGATAAAGGTATTCTTTATGGTATTAATAGGCATAATTCATCATTAGTTCTTTTTGATAGATTTTCTTTACCAAACTACAATTCAGTAACCTTTGCTAAATCAGGAGCAGGAAAATCTTATGCTGTTAAACTTGAAATTCTTCGTTCTCTGATGTTTGATACAGATGTTATGGTAATCGACCCTGAAAAAGAATATGAATATCTATCAGAGGCTATGGATGGAAGATATTTTAATATTTCCTTGACCTCAGAACACCATATTAATCCTTTTGACTTACCTAAAGCCAGAGAAGGGGAATCTCAGGCCAATGTTTTACGTTCTAATATCATTAACCTTGTAGGTTTATTTAGAGTAATGTTTGGAGGTATCTCTCCAGAAGAAGATTCCATCATAGATAGAGCAATCACTGAAACTTATGCCTTGAAAGATATCACTCCTGACTCTGACTTTTCTAATATAGAAGCTCCCTTATTATCTGACTTTGAATTAGTATTAGCAGGTATGGAAAACACTGAAAACTTAACTCAAAAATTAGCTAAGTATACGAAAGGAACTTGGTCAGGTTTTATAAATCAACCAACTAATGTAGATATTAACCGAAAATTTGTAGTCTTTTCACTAAGAGATATGGAAGATGAATTAAAGCCAGTAGCTATGTATATTATTACCCAATATATCTGGAATGCTATTCGAAAAGATTTAAAGAAAAGACTTTTAGTAATTGAAGAAGCTTGGTGGATGATGAAGACAGAAGATACAGCCTCTTTTTTATTTGGTCTTGCTAAAAGAGGTAGAAAATATTATTTAGGAATTTCTACTGTTACCCAAGATGTAAATGATTTTCTTTCCTCACCTTATGGTATGCCTATAATTACCAACTCATCTATTCAATTACTTCTTAAACAATCACCAACGAGTATTGATTTAGTTCAAAGGACTTTTAATTTAACAGATGAAGAGAAATATTTATTATTAGAATCAAAAGTAGGAGAGGGTATATTCTTTGTTGGAATGAAGCATATTGCAATTCAAATATTTGCATCCTATACAGAAGATCAAATTATTACATCAGACCCTTCACAGATATTAAATATTAAAAAAGCTAAAAAAGAATTAGAGGAGGCAGAGAATAATAAATAAATTATTTAAATAAATTTATGGAAAATAAAGGAAAAATAGATAATATAACGGGAATTTTAATGATATCAACAGCCCTTTTTATTGATGGTTTTCAGTTTTTATTACTTATTTTACTAATAGGACCATTTGTAAATTGGATGATTAGTATTCTAGCCTTTATGACTTTTTGGTTATGGTTTACTTTAAAAGGGGTTAAATTCATAAGAAATCCAAAAAACTTTTTTACATTAAGCGGAGGAACTCTCGTTGAAATCATACCTATTTTAGGCTCTCTCCCAGCTTGGACTCTAACAATAACATCTTTAGTTCTAATGAATAAATTAGAAAGAATACAAGAAAAAATTATAAAAAAAGATAATGTTAAAAATAATAATGTTATCAAGTTATCAGATTATAAAAAAGACAATGGGGAACTTAAAAAAGCAGCTTAATATATGTTTAAATTAAAAACAGATAAAAGAATATTTAAAACATTAATAGTATTTTTTCTATTTAGTCTTTTTTCAACTGCTAATGCTGTTGATTTAGAAAATCAAGATATTAACTTGAAATTTAACCCTGAATTCCCAACAGCTAATGAGTCAGTCACAGTTAACACTGAAATATATATTACAGATATAAACCAAGCTACTATCTCCTGGTTTATAGATGGTATTTTGAAATCAAAAGGAATAGGAGAAAAACAATTTACTTTTAGAACTAAAGATTTTGGAGAATCAACTGATTTAACTATACAAATATCAGCTTCAGATATAGGGTTAGTTAGCAAAACTTTTAAAATAACCCCTGCTGAATTAGATTTAATCTGGGAAACTGATACTTTTACTCCTCCTTTTTATAAAGGAAAAGCTTTGAATACACACCAATCTATCGTTAAAATAGTAGCTTTCCCAAATTTTATAAATTCGAATGGTATTAAAATTAACTCAAAAGATTTACTTTATACTTGGAAAAAGGATTGGAAAATATCTTCTAAGGATTCAGGTTATGGAAGAGATTCTTTTTCTTTTGTTGGCCCAGAACTTTACAGAGAAAATATAATTTCACTTGAAGTGGAGACATTAGATGGATCTATTAAATCTAAAAAAAATATTGTTATAAAAAACAATAATCCTGAAATACTTTTCTATGAAAATAATCCTCTGTTAGGAATTTTAAATAATAGAAATTTATCATATTTTCCTTTAAATAATAAAAACTCGGAGGAATTAAAAATAACTGCTTACCCTTTATATTTTTCGATGTATAATAAAGAGGATATTCAATATAATTGGTCAATAAACAACAAACCAGCTTATGGTTTTGAAAACAACATAACAATAAGAAGGAAAGAGGGAATAATTGGTTCTTTCCCAATATCTTTAGTAATAAATGATTTGAAGAAATTATTGTTATCAGCTAAAAATTCCTTTAATTTAAATTTTGAATAAATATGAAAAAAAATAATTTAAGAATTTACAATCTAACTATATTAATATTTTTATTAGGTTGTTTTTTTAGTCCTTTTTTAACTCAAGCAGAAATAGAAGGAGAATATGATGTAAATATTTCAGATTATACTTACGAATCAGAGGTAGATGGCGATGAAGTAATTAATACTATTAATACAAACAACGCAAACACTTCGAATGTTGATAATATATCAGATGGAGGACAAATTACTTATGAATTATTAGAGCAATCACTTCCAGGAATACCTAATAAAACTAATAGTTTGGGTGAATATTTAGGGGGTATATTTACTCTAGCAATAGGAATAGCTTCTGCTTTAGCTGTATTAATGATAGTTATAGGAGGTTTTAAATATATGACATCAGAGGCAGTTTCTTATAAAACAGCTGCTATGCAACAAATTCAAGACGCTATATTAGGTTTAATTATGGTTTTAGCTTCATATTTAATTTTAAATACAATTAATGAAGATTTGGTTGGGTTTAATTTAAATTTGAAACCTGTTGAAATACAAAAGGAAAAAGAACCTGAAAAACCTAAAGAAGAACAAAAAAAGACATGTTATTGTAATTGGAACGAAGAAGGAATAACTTCTACAACTAAACTTTGTTTTAAAAAAGATACAAGTGGTTTCAAAAAAACAGAAGTACCGTTATCAACAAATTGTATTTAAGAATATCACTTAGATAACTATGGAAAACATAAATATTAAAAAAATAATAACTTATTCAATTTTAATTTTATTAATTGGTTTTTTGGTTTATTTCTTTTTCTTTAAAAAAAATGATGTCGTGACCCAAAAAGAAGACTCTGAAAGTTTCTTTCCAGTTGGGGAAGTAGAAGAGGTTGATTTAGGAAAAGACTTTGAAATTTTAAAAGAATCAGAGGATTATTTAAGTGATCAGGAGTTAGCCCAACAAATACCTGTTTTAAGAAAAGTTTCTAATGAACCAATAGCTGGGGCTTTTATTTTTAAAGAAAATCCAACAAAAGATGATTTCTATACTATTCGTTATATAGAAAAGGCTACTGGTCATATTTATGAAACAAAAACAGATATATTAACAAACGAAAGAATTTCTAATAAAACTATTCCTAAAATTAATAATGTAAAATGGTTAGATAAAGATAATTTTATTTTTAATTATATAGATAATAATATTATTAAAACATATTCAGCAAACTTAACTGGAACTACTACAAATAACACTGTTGAATTAAATGGGGTTTATTTACAAAATAACATTCAAGATATTATTTATTTTAATGATAATTTATTTTATTTAATAAATTCTGGCTCTGATTCTAAAGGAATATTAGTTAATAAGGAAAATGAAAAAGCACAACAATTATTTTTCTCTCCATTAAGAGAGTGGTTAATCTCTAATATTAACAATACTCTTATTTCTTTCACTACAAAAAGTAATGAAAATACTTTAGGTTATATGTTTATATATAATCCAAAAACAGATAATTTCTCTAAAATAATAAATAAGAAATTAAATCTTTCAACACTCCTAAATAAAAATTCAGATATTTTATATTTATATAATGAAAATCTTAAACCTCAACTATCTTTTTATTCTTCAAAAGAAAAAATAAATTCTAATATACCAATATTAACTTTCCCTGAAAAATGTGTATGGTCTCAAGATGATATAAACATATTCTGTGGAGTTCCCACCCAATCAATTTCAAATAATAGTTTAAATGATTGGTATAAAGGAAATGTTCTATTTAATGATAATGTTTGGAAAATAAATATAGAAACAGGAAAACTTACTGAAATTATTTCTCTTACAGAATTAGAACAAGAGGGGATAGATGTTACAAATATCTCCATTACAGATAATAATGACTTTTTAATTTTTATTAATAAAAAAGATTATTCATTATGGAGTCTTCAAATAATATCTAATTAGAGATTATTTTCTTAATTCCTAAATCTTACATCTTAAATCTAAAACTTAAATAATTAAAAAAAAGCCTTAAGGCTCTTTTTTAATTATTTAGGTTTAACTACCACTCTTCTGAATTCACCTTCACCAATTGATTCTGTGAAAACCTTTTCATTATCAGCAAGAGCTGAGTGAATTATCATCCTTTCATATGAATTAGCAGCAGGCATTTCTATTTCTCTTTTAAAAAGATCTGCTTTTTTAGCTGTATTAAAGGCTTCTTGTTTTATCTTATCTATATTATTAGATTGATAATCATTTACATCTATATAAAAATTAACTTTTTTATCAAATTCTGATGTTTTTATCCAAATTAATCTTTTTATTAAATGATTAAAGGCTTGGATATTAGCACCATCATTACCAATTAGAATACCGGAATCATTTGTTTTGATAATAAATTTAACTCCATCATTAAAATCATTTTTTTCAATAAACAAAACTTCATCAAATTCTACACATAATTTGTTTAACATTAACTCAATATTTTCTTTTATTATATTTATTTGTTTTTCCATTTTAATATTTGTTATTATTTTTATTTATACTACATTAATTTTATTTAATTTACTAGTATTTTTCCATTTTGTTTTTCTTCCATTTTTCTTTTAACAAACATTTCTTGACCTATCATAAAAATATTAGAAGTTATCCAATATAAAGCAATAGCTGATGGGAGATTGTATGAAATAATTATAATTATCACAGGCATTACAAATTTCATTTGTAAATGCATAGATTTTGTTAAATCATCTTTAAAATCTCTTTTTTGTCCATTATTCCTTTTAAAATCAAGTTTAGGTAAAATTAGTTGAATTTGAATATATTGAGAAATACCAGCTAAAATAGCTAGTAATAAACTTTTTTGAGTCATATCAATTAAACCTATAAATAAAGTATGAATTTCGGTAGGGATTTTAACAAAAGAGTATAGAAGCTCAGAATTAACCTCAGGTAAACCTCCTTTTAAAAACACAAAATATAAAGCAAAAATAATAGGAATTTGAATAATCATTATCATAATCCCAGAAAGGGGATTAAGATCATTTTCTCTATATAAATCCATTATTTTACGAGCTTGTTCCTCCTTATTATCTTTAAATTTTTCTTTTATTTTTTTTAATTCTGGTTCAATTTTCTTTTGGGTTATTTGTAATTGGATTGATTTTTTAGTTAAGGGAAAAATTATTAATTTAACTGCAATTGTAATTAATATTACAGCTACACCCATATCTACCCATGGTAAAATATCTATTAAATAAACTAATCCATTATAAATAGGGTTGAAGAATACATTATTAAATATATAAGATATCATAAGGATTATAATATCCCATTCACACTTAAAAAGCAAAAGATTTCTAACCTACCTACACCTACCGGCGCGCAGGGGTAGTTATAAGAAATCTTGCAATCCCTTATATATATTAATATAGACATTAATAAACTAATATTTGTTAAAATTGTTGTAAATACTATTTAAAATTAATATTTGTGACAGGGTAAAAGATTTCATATTTAAATTAAAGACTTATCTAGTAGATTTATATTAATTTAGAAATAGAATCTTTTATTTCTTTTTTTAATTCTTGAGGTTTAAGTTCTATAATTTCTTTTTTTAAAAAAACAATAATATTATAAGAAGGGGGAATAGTATTATACAAATCTTTTATTATAGCCATAAATTTTCTTTTCACTTCATTCCTATCAACAGCTTTTTTAAATTGTTTTTTAGGAGCAACACAAGTAATATGACTTTTTTCCTGTTTTTTATCTTCTAAAATTAAAAAATAAAAATATTTAAAATATTTCTTTTTTCCAGAAGTAATTATTTTATTAAATAATTCAGTATTTATTTTTTTATCTTTAGATAACATTACTTTTATTATATATTATTTATTATGTATAAAATAGTGGTATTTAAATCAAAATTAATAGGTTTATATTTAATTATAATTATAAAAGATAAAATTACTTGTATTTTATGTTATTTTACATTATAATTCTACCTATCATGTCACAAACATACCAACCAAAAAATAGAAAAAGAAATAAAACTCATGGCTTTCTAGTAAGAAGTGCTTCTGCAGGTGGAAAAAATATTCTACAAAATAGAAGAAGAAAGGGGAGAGCTAAAATTTCTGTTTAAATAATAAATTTAAAATAATATTAGAAAAAAATAACCACTTTAGTGGTTATTTTTTTACTTTTGATTTTATAGACCTGCCTGCCGGTAGGTAGGTTTTATAAACTTTTGACTCGTTTAAAAAGTTATCCACAACTTAATAACATACTAATACACTTTTTTCTAGTGTTATAAAAATCTTATAGGTAATATAATTGTTTTTAACTAATTAAATAATTAATTTAATCTATGAATCCTCTTACAACAGATAATAAAAAAATATGGGAAGAAGTTTTAAATGGTTTAGAGTTAAAACTTTCAAAACCGAATTTTAATACTTGGTTTAAAGATACTAATATAGTTAAATATGAAAATGGAGTTGTTTTTATAGGAGTTCCTAATGAATTTGTTAAAAATTGGCTTTATGAAAAATATAATAAATATATACTTAAAATATTAAGAGATTTAGAAGATAATATTAGAGCTGTCGAATATATTATTGATAATTCACAAACAAATATTAAGCAATGTAATTTAAAAGTTCAATTAAATATGAATAGTAAATTAGCTTTAGAATCTATCTCTATAGATAAAAAAGATAATTTAAATCCTCGTTATACTTTTGATACTTTTATAGTAGGGACTTTTAATGAGTTATCTTATGTAGCTTCTCAAACAGTTTTACAAAAACAAGGTGTTGTTTACAACCCTCTTTTTGTTTATGGAAAAACAGGTTATGGAAAAACTCATTTAATACAAGCAATAGGAAATGAATACAAAAAAATGAATAAACGAGTATTTTATACAACTTCTGAAAAATTTTCAATGGATTGTATTCAATCTATTCAACAAAATAAAATTAATTTATTTAAGGAAAAATATCGTAAATATGATGTTTTAATTATGGATGATATTCAATTCTTAACTAATAAAGAAAGAACTCAGGAAGAATTATTTCATTTATTTAATTATCTTTATGATAATAATAAACAAATTATTTTTTCTTCAGATAGACATCCTAATCATATTCCAGATATTGCAGATAGGCTTAAATCTAGATTTAGTGCAGGAATGACAGTAGATATACAAGTTCCTGATATTGAATCAAGAGCAGCTATTATAAAATCAAAGATTAAAATACATAATTTTTATTTAGAAGAATCTATTATTAACCATATAGCCTCAGAAGTAAGAGGAAATATTCGTGAATTAGAAGGTATTTTTAATTCAATTATGTGTCAATCACAATTAAAAAATAAAGAATTATCTTTAACAGAAATTCGTTCTTTGATTAAAACAAATATAAGTTCAAATAGAAATATTTCAGTTAAAGAAATTGTTAAAATTGTGGCTGAATTTTATAATATAGAACAAGATATTATTTATAAAAAGACTAGAAAAAAGGAAGTGGTAAAACCAAGACAATTAATAATGTATATTTTAAGAGAAGATTTTAATGTATCTTATCCTTCTATAGGAGAGAAATTAGGAGGTCGTGATCATACAACAGTTATTCATTCTTGTGATAAAATTAGAAATAATTTGAAGACTAATAGTTTATTATTACAAGAATTAGAACAAATTCGTTCTATATTTAATTAATATAATTGTGTGGATAAACCTGTTTATAAAGTAATAATAAGTTGTGATTAAAAAGTGTATTAATTAAAAATAATTTTAAATTTAAAACTTATACCCTTTTTATAAATAATAATCCACATTTAAAATTAATAACTTATCTTAAAAAACACTTTATTTATATAAATTAAATAAAGTTATCCAGTTATCCACAGAGCATACATATAATACATATTAAATATATATAATATAAACATATAAGAATAACTAAATACTATGAAGATAAAATGTATTACAGAAAAATTGATTAACGCAGTTTCTAAGACAGAAAAGATGATTGGTAGAAATATGAATCTACCTGTTCTTAATTGTATTTTATTAGAAGCAAAAGCTAATAAATTAGTTTTAAAGGCTACTAATTTAGATTTAGGAGTAGAGATATCAATTAATGCAGAAGTATCCGAAGAAGGCATTATTGCAGTTCCAGGGGTTATATTTAAAAACCTTCTATCTAATATTTCTAATGAAAAAATTAATCTAGAAGTAAAGAATGAAAATCTATTTATTATCACAAATAGTAATACATCCACTATCAAAGCTCAATCTAATGAAGATTTTCCATCTATTCCTAAAATAAAAGGAGAGAAAAAAATATCTTTAGATTCTAAACAATTAACCAAAGGTCTTAAATCAGTTTGGTATTCCGCTTCAATTTCAACTATTAAACCTGAGTTATCAAGTGTTTGTATAAATATAGAAGATGATTTTATTTATTTTATAGCTACTGATTCATTTAGATTAGCTGAAACAAAAATTCCAGTAATTTCAAAAGAAAATATTGAGAATATTTTAATTCCTTTTAAAAATGTTCCAGACATAATTAAAGTATTCGATGATATTGATGGTGATATTGATATAGAAATATCTAAAAATCAAATTTCTTTTACATATAATGGAATTTATCTAACTTCAAGAATTGTAGAAGGTTCTTTCCCAGATTATAAACAATTAATTCCTAAAGAATTTACTACAGAAGCAGTAGTATTAATGGAAGATTTTATAAAAGTATTTAAATTGATAAATATTTTTTCTGATAAATTTAATCAAGTAAATTTTAATATAGAACCAAGTAATAAAAAATTTGAAATAACTTCAAGGTCAGATGAAGTAGGGGAGAATATAAATAATGTTTCTGCTGCTTTATCAGGAGAAGATTTAGGACTTCATTTTAATTATAAATATATTACTGATTGTTTCCAATCAATTCATACAGATTCGATTATGTTGCAATTTAATGGAATAGGAAAACCAATGATAATCCGAGGAGTTTCAGATAATCAATTTCTATATCTTGTGATGCCAATGAATAAATAAAATTTCTTCTTAAAATTTTATTTAGATTTAAGAATTAAGATTTAGGATTTAAGATGATAAAAGTAAAATTCCATTAATTAAATTAATTAATGGAATTTTACTTTACTTTTATTATATTTTAAGTATATTTAATTTAGTTAGAGTTTTGTAAATATTTTTTAAATAATCATATTAAATAAGGAGAAGAATATGTCTTTAAATCCAAAAGAAGTACAGAAATTAATCGAAAGATTTGAGAAAGATATTATTTATGATTGTCATAGTCTTAGAACAAGACTTTCTCGTTCAGAAGCAAGAGAAAAATTGAACGAGATGGGTAGAGATGCTTTAAGACCAATTATAGATCATCTTAAGATTAATTCTCCTAAAGATGAGTTAGCTGAAGCTTGGAATACTCTTTTTGCTTGGATTGAAAAAGATATTGATCCTAAAAGATCAGGTCCTAAATATGTAGACTCTGGAGAAATTATTAACTGGATTGAATGGGCGGAGAAATTTACCACCTAATAATAAAAACCTATCAACAAGATTACTTATTAATCTTGTTGATAGGTTTTCTTGTTTTTAAACTCTAACTAGCTAATTAGCTAAACCCTAACTTTATAATTTAAAATACTATTGCACTTTAAATTCTATTGATTGAATTGATTTGTTATAAACAGTATCAAACATTACTATTTTAAGAGTATTAACATCTTGAATATTATCAATATTTTTAGGAATAAAAGAGAAAGGACTATTATCTTGGGATGAACCAATAAAAATTCCATTTATATAAAATTCTTTTTTAAGAATTGGATATTTAGAATAGGATTTTGTTAGGAAAACATCTATTTTTAAATTTTTATTATAAGTTAATAATGTATTAGGGGATATAATAGAAAACCTCGGAGCATATATTGGATTATGTACATCATCATATTCAGTTGGTATTATATTAATAGCTGTAGAAGTCCCAAAACCATTAGCTAAAGCCCATTCAGACACTCTATACTCCCATCTTACATACTGCATATCTAGTTCGGGTAATAAAGGTTTTGGGCCAAGGGGGTTGTTCTTATCTACCCAGTGTAAAATAGAATGAATATCTTGAACTACTTTTTCTTCATACATTTCCTCAGGTGTGAATTCAGTCACTAATTTACCGGATATTTTATCCACTACATAAGTATCACCCCCCATCCATACTCCTCGTAAAATAGGTTTAATTTCATCTAATGGTAATTTATCAGGAGTTTCGAATTCTCCAGCTGGGTATTTAATTAATACTTCTTTTACAAAATCATGCCACATAGGAGCCACCACAAAACCAGCCACTTTCTTTTCCATTGATGTATTATCATTATTTCCAGCCCAAGCCCCAAAAGCCACTTTATCATTATATCCAATTATCCAAGCATCTCGATAATCGTTAGTTGTTCCTGTTTTAGAAGCAACATCAACTCCTTCTCCAAAATAAAGAGGAGAATTAACTCCAAAAGCTGGAATTCTAGCCTTGTCATCAGATAAAATATCTGAAATTAATAAAGCTGATTGTTTAGGTAATACTCTTCTTTGGTTTGGTTTAAATTCTTCAATTATATTTCCATTTTTGTCTTCTATTTTTAAAATTCCTATAACTTTATTTTTTATTCCATTATTAGAAAAAGTAGCATAAGCATTTGTGATATCTAAAAGTGAAACTTCACCACCACCTAATACCAAGGTTAATCCATATTGATTTACATCACCAAGATTTTCAATTCCCATATCTTGAGCTACTCGAAGAGAATCCGGTAAACCAGCTAAATAAAGAGCTTTAATCGCTGGGATGTTAATTGATTGAGCTAAAGCATTTCTAAAAGAAATAGGACCTCTAAAAACACCATCATAATTAGTAGGGGAATAACAAGTATTATCATCCTTTGTTTCGTTTGAGTTTATAGGGGTTCCGTCAGGATTACAAGTAGTTGAGAATTCTGTTTGTAAATCAAACACCACAGTTTCAGGGGTATAACCTTTATTAAAAGCTGTAGCATAAACAAAAGGTTTAAAAGCTGATCCCGGTTGGCGATGAGCTAAAGCAATATTAAAATTACCATCAATTTCTTTATCAAAATAATCTCGGGATCCAACCATAGTTAAAATTTGTCCTGTTTTAGAATCAATAGCTACAATAGAAGCATTTTCAGCATTAAATTTTAATTCATTTTCTAAAGCATATTTTTTAACAATTTCTTCTCCTTTAGATTGAATCTCATAATCTAAAGTAGTAATTACCTTAAGACCTTCTTCTGTTACATTTTTTCCATATTTATTTTCTAAATATTCTTTAATAAACATTACAAAATGAGGAGCACGAATTCCTAAAACTTCTTGTTTTTGAAATTCTAAAGTTGTTTCTATTCCTTCCTTATATTCTTCTTCACTTATAAAATTATTTTTAAACATTTGAGTAAGGACTAAATTTTTTCTCACTTCTAATCTATCACGGTTATTTCCATAAGGTGAATAAAAAGTTGGAGCCTGAGGAATAGCTGCTAAATACGCAGACTCAACCAAATTTAAATCTTTTGAATTTTTACCAAAAAAAGATAATGAAGCTTCTTCAATTCCATAAATATTTCCACCATAAGGAGCTTCATTTAAATAAAGAGTTAAAATTTCTTCTTTACTCATTACCTGTTCTAATTTATAAGCTAAAACCCACTCTTTTAATTTACGAGTAATTTTTTTCTCTGTAGTTAAAATAGAATTTTTTACTACTTGTTGAGTAATAGTGGAACCTCCTTGACCAAAACTCATTGTTTTAAGATTAGCTAAAGCTGATCTTAAAAAAGCCATTGGTTTAACCCCTTTATGTTGGTAGAATTCTGCATCTTCAATAGCTACTGTGGCGTTTTTAATATTAGAAGAAATATCTGAATAAGGAATAAGAGTTCTTTTTGTATCACTATGTAAGTCATATAAAAGAATTTCTCCAGTACGATCATATATTTTAGTAGATTCAGAAACTCTTCTTTCTGAAATGGTATTTAAATCAGGAATTTTAAAAGTAGAAATCCATAAAAAAATCCATCCCCCTATAAGCATTGAGAAGATAAACAGTAGGACTATTATTTTTTTTAATAGATTTTTATTTTTTTTCATATGTTTAAAATTAATTTCATGAATTTTAAAAAGATTTAAGAGATAAGATTTATGATTTAAGAAAAAATTTTGTTTTTGTTATAAATCCTTGTAATAATTTATGTGATTCTTTCTAGACTATGAAATTTTTGAAATCTTTAATTTTTGTATTCATAAATCTTAAATCTTAAATCTTATCTATGAAATAATTTTTATTAAAAATTATTTAGGATGACACGCAAAATAAGTAAGTCCTATAGCAATAGCATCATACTCATCATCATATTTTACCTCTTTTTCAATGATAATTAAATGGGGGAGCATAGAAAGAATTTGGTCTTTGGTACTTCTTCCGTATCCAATAATAGCTATTTTAATTTGTAGAGGGGTAAATTCAATAACTTTTAAACCTTTTGCCAAGGCGGTATATTTTATAACTCCTTTCGCTTCTGATACTTTTAAGGCTGTTTTCTGGTTAGAATTAAAAAATAATGATTCAATAGCCATTGCCTTTGGCTTATATTCTTTTATTATTTTTTCTAACTCATTTCCAATTTCTTTAAGGCGGTCTTCAAAACAATCTTTAGCACAAGTTTGGAAACATTCAGAATAGAGTAAAACCTCTTTAGAAGAAGGAGTTTCTTTTTCTAAAACTGCCACCCCAACTCTTTCATATCCAGGGTCAATTGATATAATTCTCATATACTATAAGTATAAAGTGTTTCTGATTAAATTGAAATATGGTAAGTTTTTTAAAATAAATAAATTTCTAATTTCTAATTTCAAATTTTCAAACAATGAAAAAATATATCAATGAATAAATGTTTAAAACATTGAAAAATTAGTTTAATTAGAAATTGTTTAGAAATTAGAAATTAAAAATTGAAAATTTTCTAATATTAGTCTTCACTAATATTAGTAAATACTTCTTGGATATCATCACAATCTTCTAATAAATCAATTAGATTTGAAGCCTTTTCCATATCCTCATCAGAAAGAGGAATTGTGGATTGAGGAATCCACTTATTTCCTTCTCTGGTGAAAGCCCAAGTAGCAGAACCTATTGCTCCTAACTCGAAACCTCCATTTTTTGAAAGAATGTGACGTACTTCTGCAGCCGCTCTATTTTTAGAATCAGTTAAAGCTTCAATAATAAAAGCACATCCACCAGGACCGTAAGCTTCATAAGTAATTGATTCCATATTTACAGCATCAGCAGTTGTTCCTTTTTTAACTGCTCGAGTGATATTTTCAGCTGGCATATTAACTGCCTTAGCTTGATCTATAGCTGATTTCAAAGCAGGAGAGTTAATATCCCCATTTACTTTTTTAGATTCAACAGTAATTAATTTAGCGTATTTAGAAAAAATCTTTGATTTTTTCGCATCTGTTACTGCCTTCTTATTTTTTATTTTTGACCATTTATTGTGTCCTGACATAATTGAAAATTTTTAATTTTAAATTTTATAATTTTTAAATAATTTTTAATTTTAAATTTTTTAAAATTTAAGTTATTTTATGTATTTCAGTATAAGTGATTATTGATGTTTTTTCAATTAATTATTTCCTAGATTCAGGATAAGTTATATTAAAGTGGCTGTAGGCTTTTTCGGTTACTGAGCGACCGCGTGGGGTTCTCTCAATTAAACCTAATTGAATTAAATATGGTTCATTTACTTCTTCAAGGGTGGAAGCTTCTTCTGAAAGGGAAGCGGCGATGGTACCTAAACCAACTGGACCTCCTTTAAATTTTTCAATAATCGTTTCTAATATTTGCCTATCTAATTGAGATAGTCCTAGGGTATCAATCCCTAACATTTCTAGAGTTTGATTAACTGTGTCTTTGTCTAAATTATTTTTATTTACCTGAGCTAAGTCTCGACATCTTTTTAATAAGAAATTAGCTGTTCTAGGAGTAAAACGGCTCCTTTTGGCTATTTCTAAAGATGTTTCATTATCAATAGCTACATCTAAAATAGAAGCAGACCTCTCTATTATTTTTGCAATTTCTTCATCAGAATAAAACTCTAATCGAAATGTTCCACCAGAAAAACGAGAGCGTAGTGGGGCAGAAAGCATTGAAATTCGTGTAGTAGCAGCGATTAAAGTAAAAGGTGGAAGTTCTAATTGAATAGTTCGGGCAGAAGGTCCTTTTCCAATAATAATGTCCAGTGAACCTGATTCCATAGCTGGGTAAAGGATTTCTTCAATATTTTTATTTAAGCGGTGTATTTCATCAATAAACAAAATATCTCCCGGAGTTAAGTTGGTTAAAATAGAAGCAAGGTCACCCACTTTTTCTATAGCTGGTCCTGAAGTGATTTTAATATTATGTCCAGTCTCCTTTGAGATTAAATAGGCTAGGGTTGTCTTTCCTAATCCAGGAGAGCCATAAAATAATATATGCTCAGGTTGTTGTTTCCTTTCTTTGGCGGCTTTTAGTAAAACAAAAACATTATTTTTGATATTCTCTTGTCCTATATATTCATCCCAAGTATCTGGGCGAAGAGTTTGATCTAAAAAAACTTCTTTTTTAGTGGTAAGGGAATTTTCTGTTGTTTTTGTTTCTTTCATTAGGTTAATGATAGTAAATTAAAAGTGAAAAAGCAAAAGATTTTTAACCTGCCTACCCACGCCTGCAGGCGCGCAGGGGCAGACAGATACAAAAAATCTTGCTGTCCCTTACATATATTAATATAAACAATAATAAAATAGTACTAGATAAAATTGTTATAAATACTGTTTAAAATTAAACAAATAAATTAATATTTATGATGGGGCAAAAGACACAAAATTAAAAAAATAGTTTAAAAAAACTATGTTTTTTAAAAAATCATAGTTTTTGTAAAAAATGCTTGACACATTTTTGTATTTATGTTAAATTATACGCCAGATAGCCACCCAGAGTGGTTTTAAAATTAAAAACACAATTCTCTAAATAATTTAAGTATTAATCGAGGGTATTTCGGTGATTAGTTTTAAACTAATATTTCTAAAATATCCCTTAGAAAAATATTTTGCAATTCACTTTGTTTTATTTAGAGAATTGTGTTTTTAATTTTATCTTAATTCTTATTTACCTATCTAATCACAATTCCTCTTCTAAATCAACAACTCTTCGCACCTCACTTAAAGTTGTGGCTCCTGTCAAAATTTTAACAATTCCATCTTGAGCCAAGGATAAAATTCCTTGTTTTTTAAATACTCCTTTTATTTCTTCTTTTCCAGGATTCATCTCTAATAATTTAGAGGTTTCAGCATCAACTATAATAGCTTCAAAGATTCCTATTCTTCCTTTATAACCAGTATTATTACATTCTTTACAACCAATAGGTACAACCATTTTTTCTGTGTTGTTTGTGTATTTAGATATGTCTGTAATTTCACTTAATACTCTTGAAATTATTTTTTTATCATCTCCTTCAATTAAAACTTCCTTTTTACAAAACTCACATGGTTTTCTAACTAACCTTTGAGCAATAACAATATTTACTGCGGTACTAATAATATTAGGTTGAATTCCTAGATCTATTAAACGATAAAAAGTTCCTGCAGCGTCGTTGGTGTGTAAGGTAGAGAAGACAAGGTGACCTGTTAAAGCAGAATTAACTGCGATTTTGGCTGTGTCATAATCACGAATCTCTCCTACCATGATCACATCAGGGTCTTGCCGTAAAGATGATTTCAATCCTTCTGCAAAAGTATAACCTTTATCAATATCTACTTGTGTTTGGACAATCCCAGGTAAATGATATTCAATCGGATTTTCAATAGTAATTATTTTATTTTCTGTGGAGTGAATTGTTTTAAGGAAAGCATAAAGACTAGTGGTTTTACCTGAACCAGTTGGTCCTGTATTTAAAATCATTCCATTTGGTCGATGAATTTCCTTTTTTAATATTTCAAATAAGTGTTTTTCTATTCCCAATTCTTCTATGTTTACAGAAATAGAATCAGGATCTAACAATCTTAAAACAACAGATTCCCCATAAGCCCCAGGGAGAACAGAGACTCTTATTTCTATCTCTTTATTTTTCAATTTAATACTTAGTCGTCCGTCTTGAGGTTTCTTAGTTATGTTTAGTTTAAGACCAGCAATTAATTTAATTCGAGAAATAAGTAATTTATATATTTGAGTGTCAAATTTTGCAACCACAGTCAAAACTCCATCTAATCTAAAACGTAAAGTAATGGAATCTGTTTCAGGTTCAATATGGATATCTGAAGCCTTAACTCCTAAAGCACCTGCTAAAACAGCTTCAAAAAACCTTGAAATAATATGAGGTTGTTTAGATGTTAGAATTTCTTGGAAAATTTCTTTTATATCTTCTAAATTATCTGTTTTATTTAAAATATTTTCTACATTTTCTGCTGAAATATCAATCATCCCAGCTGTTGTTTTTGTTGTGTAAGAAACCTCTTTATAACGACTCCAAGCTTTTTCTAAACTTTTATGCGAAATCATATAAACAGTTAATAAATAACCATTTTCCTCTAGTTTTTTTAAATAATTTTGTATTTCTGGGTCTGTTGGTGAAATCACAGCTACTTTTAATTTTTTACCAAGTAAATCAAATGCAGCTATTTTTAATGTTTGAGAAATTGGTTCAGGAATCACCCTTAATGCATCTGTGTTAATAGAAACAGTTTTTAAATTAACATAACGAACACCATATTTAACAGAAAGAATTTTAGCTAATTCCTCTTCTTCTTGTTCATGAATGTCTTCTATCTCTTTTACTCTTTTTGTGTCTTCTAAATCAAACATAATAATTAGTCGAAAGCCTGCCTGCCCACGCCTGCCGGCGCGCAGGGGCGGGCAGGTCTTTAAAGTCGAAAGTCGAAAGTCTTGAAAAAATTATGTAGCAATTTTTTACTTTTGACTTTATAGACTTTATGGACTTTTGACTCTCTTGTTTTATTATAACAAAGCTTCTCCTATGTAGATAGTTTGAGTTGTGAATTTATATGTTAAAATTAAAGTAATGGAAAAAAGACTTATAAAAAATATAGAAGAGATGAAGGATTTTGCTGATTCCTATATTAAAAGTTTAAAAAAAAGTGAAAATAAAGCCACTGTTATTATTTTAAGAGGGGATTTAGGTTCTGGGAAAACAACTTTTACTCAAGAGGTGGCAAACATTTTTGAGATTAAAGATTATGTAACCAGCCCGACTTTTGTAATTCAAAAAAGATATGAAATTAATAATTCTCAAGAATTAGGTTTTAAAAATTTAATTCATATTGATGCCTATCGATTAAGTTCAGGAAAAGAATTATTAGACCTAGGGTGGAAAGAAGATATTAATAATCCTCAGAATATTATTTTTATAGAATGGCCAGAGAGAGTAACTGAAGTATTGCCAAAAAATACAAAAGAAATAAGTTTTAAATTTATCGATGAAGAAACAAGAGAAATAGTTTATGAAAATAATTTTTAAATTATTTTCAAATTAAAAATATGGTTGAAAAAACAAAGAAACAAAAAAATAAGAAATTGGTTTTACTAGATGCTTACGCTATTTTGCATCGAGCCTATCATGCTCTTCCTGATTTTAGCTCATCTAAAGGGGAACCAACTGGGGCTTTGTATGGTGTAGCTGCTATGTTGATGAAAATAATTTCAGAATTAAAACCAGATTATATTGTGGCTTGTTATGATTTACCTAAAAAAACATACAGACATGAAATTTATGAAGACTATAAATTAGGAAGACAAAAACCTGATGACGAATTAATTTCTCAAATAACTAGGTCTCGGGATATGATGAAAGCTTTTAATATTCCTATTTATGAAAAAGAAGGTTTTGAAGCCGATGACTTATTAGGGACTATTACTGAACAACTAAAAGGTCAGGATATCGATATCATTATTGCTTCTGGAGATATGGATACTATGCAATTAGTTGATAACAAAAGAGTACAAATTTATACTCTTAGATCTGGGATTAATAATGTTATTTTATATGATGAAAAAGCTGTGGTTGACCGTTTTGGTTTTGGGCCAAAATTGTTAACTGATTATAAAGGTTTACGAGGGGACCCTTCAGATAATATTAAAGGTATCCGAGGGATAGGGGATAAGATAGCCACTACTTTAATTCATAGTTTCGGTTCAATTGAGGATATATATAAAAAATTAGAAAAAGATGAGCAGGTATTTTTAGATAAAGGTTTTAAACCAAGAGTGATTAATTTGTTAAAAGAAAACAAAGAAGATGCTTTGTTTTCAAAAGAATTAGCTACTATTCAATTAAATGTTCCAGTTGAATTCGTTTTAGAAGATAAAAAATGGATCGATGGTTTAGATGAAGAAAAAGTTGTTTCCTTGTTTCAAGAATTAGGTTTCAGAACTTTACTTCAAAGAGCGAGACTTCTGTTTACTGATCACAGTAACGGAAAAAAAGAAGAAGAAATTGAAGAAAAAGTTAATGATGAAGATTTTGAGAAAACAGCTATTGCCCTTTGGGTGCTTGATTCAAATAAAACTAAAACATCTATTCAAGAAATCAAAGACTACACTCGAGAAAATACTTTTAAAAAAGCTCAGGAAAAAATCTTTAGGGAAATCAAAAATAAAGACTTAGAAAAAGTTTATAATGAAATTGAAATTCCTTTAATTCCTATTTTTAAAAAAATGAAAGAAAATGGGGTTAAATTAAATTTAAAATATTTAAAAGAATTATCTGTTGAATATACAAAAAAATTAAATCTTTTAGAAAAAGAAATTTGGAAGCAAGCAGGGGAGGAATTTAATATTAATTCTCCTAAACAAATGTCTGAAGTCCTTTTTGAAAAAATGAATTTGGAAACCAAGACTAAGAAAAAAACTTCAACCGGAATGCGTTCTACCAAAGAGTCAGAATTACAAAAAATGGTAGAAATTCATCCTATTATTGGAAACATTTTGAAATATAGAGAATTAAAGAAACTATTAACTACCTACATTGATAATTTACCAGAATTAGCTGATGAAAAAGGTTTTATTCATACTAATTTTTTGCAAACAGGAACAACCACAGGAAGAATTTCTTCTAATCATCCTAATTTACAAAATATACCTACTCGAACAGAGCAAGGAAAGAAAATAAGAAATGCTTTTGAAGCCCAAAAAGGTTTTGATTTATACGCCTTTGATTATTCTCAGGTTGAATTAAGAGTGGCTGCAATGATGTCAGGAGATGAAAATTTGATTGAAATTTTTAAAACAGGGCAGGATGTGCATTCCGCTGTAGCTTCAAGGATTTTTGGGGTGCCATTAGATAAAGTAAACAGTTCAATGAGAAGAAAAGCCAAAATAGTTAACTTCGGGATGATTTATGGTATGGGTGTTAACTCTTTGAGACAAAATATGGAAGATGCTTCTAATGGAGATGAGAAAATAACCCGAAAAGAAGCCCAAGAATTTTATAATAAGTATTTTGAAACCTTTAAAACTCTAGGAGATTTCCTTAATAATTCTAAAGAGGAGGCTTCCAAGAAAGGTTATACAAAAACATATTTTGGGAGACTGAGGTATTTCGAAGGGATACAATCAAAGATTCCTTTTATTCGGGCTATGGCGGAAAGAATGGCTGTTAATGCGCCTATTCAAGGAACATCCGCTGATATTCTGAAGATAGCTATGATTAGAATCTATGATTATATAAAGAAAAATAAACTAGAAGATAAAATTAAAATGATTATCCAGGTTCATGATGAGTTGATTTTTGAAGTGCAAAAAGATGTTGATAAAAAACATATCCTTAAAATAGAGGAGTTAATGGAAAATGTTTTACCTCGAGAAGAGTCCAAAGGAATTAAATTCGAAGTGAATATTAAAAAAGGAAAAAATTGGGGAGAAATGCAAGATTTTGTTGAGTTTAGGAATTAAAATAAAAATATTTTACATTAATAACTTAATTACAGAAAAGTGCCAAATGTGTGTGCACATTACCTACAAATCTTGACAAATATATAAGAAGTATAGTATAATGAATAAAGATTAAGTCATAGTTTAAAACAATAAAATATTGGAGAATAAAAATGGAAATTAAGATTGATGTAAAGATGCTCGATTTCGGATTAAACACAATAAATGTTGTCGGTCCGAATGATAAAATTATTGATACTTATTATGGTATCTTAACAAAAACAGGAAAATTCTTTCTTACAGAAGAAAGTGGGGACCTATGTTTTTTTGAAGATTGGGATGCTGATTTTACAGCATTTCATCTAGAGGAAATGGGTGTGGAGTTGAATATTGAGCAACTTGAGTTGCTCAATAAAATCCAAAAAGCTTGCGCAGGAAATTCCAGTGCTCCTGTCAATAACTTCCTCTTCAGAAACCCAAAAAGTCCTCTTTTTGGACAGAGCATTGAATATTTTTATGATTTTTTTGAAGAAAAAATAACCATAAACAATCTTTTTCTGTTGTGTTGTGCCAAACAGAACAGAAGGAGCTAACTTCTTTCAAAAACCATTCAGATAGGATAGAAAAACTATTCACTCTCTGAATGGTTTTTCTTTTTTCTACTTTATGGACTTTAGGGGCTTTTGACTTTATACTAATTGCATATGTTATATCTAATCCACGGAAATGATACTCAAAAAGCGAGAGGGAAATTAAAATCCCTTTTGGATTTACTTTTTGTTAAAAAACCCAATGCCTCTTTTTTTAAACTGGATAGTGATAATTTTAATGAAGGGAAAATTGATGAATTATTATATAGCCAAGGTTTATTTGAACAAAAATATATAGTGCAGTTGGATTCTTTATTTGAAAACAAAGATTATTCTAAATTTTTAGAAGGTAAACTAGAAGATTTTAAAAAATCAGATCATATTTTTATTGTTCTAGAAGATAAGATAAATAAACCTGTTTTAAAAAAGATTGAAAAAAATGCAGATAAAATTCAAGAATTTATTTTAAAAAATGAATCAACCGGAAGGTCTTTTACTACAAGAAATGGGGACTTTAATATAAATGATTTTAATATTTTTGATGTGGCTACTTGTTTTGGGAATAGAAATAAGAAAGATTTATGGGTTTTGTATCAAAAAACAAAAGTGCGAAATATACCAACTGAAGAGGTAAGTGGTATTTTATTTTGGCAACTGAAAGTAATGTTTCAGTCTTTAAATTCAAAAAATGCAGATGAAGCCGGTTTAAAACCTTTTGTATTTAATAAAGCTAAATTATTTTTAAAGAAATATTCAGAACAGGAATTAGTTAAAATAAGTTCTGACTTGGTTGGAATTTATCATAATGCCAGAAGGGGATTATGTGATTTTGATTTATCTTTAGAAAAATTGATTCTGGAATTGTAGGGTTTATAAAAAAAGGCTTAATAGTAAATTAATCAGGCTGAAAATGATAAACTAACTAGTAATTAATAGTTAGTTTTAATATTATTTAAAATGGTTATTAATTAAAAGCTTAAATATTTGACTTAATATCAAAAATGGGTGCCTGAAAACTGGCAATCTCGTTGTTGTTGAGCCATAATATAGTCAGTTAATATAAATGAATATATAAAATGATTAAAAAAATGCTTTTTTTGTGAAAA
>Ga0180007_10000636_pt1 | contig 55628 bp, 60 predicted proteins | sample MM_PC_MetaG_FD_121122 | JGI IMG/M metagenome (GOLD analysis project Ga0180007, IMG submission 121122) | Groundwater microbial communities from the Aspo Hard Rock Laboratory (HRL) deep subsurface site, Sweden - MM_PC_MetaG | ecosystem: Environmental > Aquatic > Deep subsurface > Groundwater...
AAAAGCATAAAAGCAACTTTAAAAAAACCAGCATTTTTTGACATAAAAAGCCTAAATGTTTCACATAAATCACTTATTGCCTTAAATAATTCTCTATGAAACATCATAATTAACAATATAAGTAACCCTACTGAAATAATAAAACCCATTATTAAATGTGTCCATTCAAACATTTTTACACATATTAAATCTATCAGAACCTCTTTTTAATATAATGTGATTGAAATAGTATATAAGCATTTCTGTATTAAGTATGTATTAAGCTTTAGACGGCAGTTCTGCCATCTTCAAAACTCTTGATGTGTTTATCAAGGGCTCTGCGTTCCCGTAGGGAGCAACCCCTCGCGACGAGCTCTATGCAGGAATGAGATAGAGTTTTGACCTCAGGATGGCAGAACTGCCTATGTTAGCTTAATACATACTGTATTAAATAATAAGATAGGTGACGTTAACTTGACAGCTCATTATATGGCAAATTTTATAAACAACTGTGAAAATACTACATTTATGCCGCGGTGGCACAACCTGGTACATGGCGAAGGATAAATTGAGCCTCGCCTGCAGGAAACTGCGTCAGCCTTGAGAATTTAATAAAGTCTGGCTAGCTGATTTCCGCAAGGATTTCCCAGTTCAAAAAAGCAATCAACTGCATTGAAAGTCTGGGCCGCGGCGTTTATTCTATTTAACCACAACCCCATCAAGCTTTTCCAGCGCATACTTCGCAAAATCCAGCTTATGTTTAGAATAACAGTAAATAGTAAATAATTTCTCTCCTTTCTTAATCTTATCTCCAATATGCTTATACAAGTAAATACCTGCCCCTTGATTTTCAGGAGCTCCTGCAACCCTTGCAATCTTGGATATTGACCTGTTGCTTATCTTTTTTACAACCCCCTTTTTCTTAGCGACAACATCGTAAGTGATTTTGCCTATCTTAATATCTTCTGGATTTATTATCTTTTCGCCTTGCGCTTTGATTATTTCAACCATCTTATTATAAGCCTTGCCAGATTTTAATATCTCTTTGGCTATTTCTTTTCCCTTTCCTTTTGCGCATTTACCTGCCATCTCAAGCATTACTCCAGCAATCATCAGACATTTCTTTCTTAAATCAGCTGGGCCCCGCCTATCATTCTTCAATATCCATAAAACATCGCGAGCCTCTAAACATGGCCCTATGCCATTTCCAATTGGCTGTTTTCCATCTGTTATCAGGACTTTTGTTTTTATTCCCATTCTTTTTGTAATGTCTTCAAAATCCTTTTTCAACTGCAATGCCCGTTTCTTATTGCTTAGCTTTGCTCCATTTCCACAAGGTATATCTATAACTAGATGGGTAGCAGATACAGATGCCTTTTTAGCTATCACAGAAGCCAATAGTTGAGATTCAGCATCTATAGCCAATGGCTTTTCAACCTTTATTATCTTATCATCAGCAGGAGCAAGGTTCAAAGAACCTCCCCAGATTATACATCCATTTGTTTTTTCTACAATCTTCTTCATTCTTTCTATAGGCATAGTTACATCAGCCAAAACTTCCATGGTATCTCCTGTTCCTGCAGGGCTTGTTATTGACCTTGAGCTGGTTTTAGGGATTGTCAATCCAGCAGCTGCTATTATTGGGACAATTACCATAGTAGTCCTGTTTCCAGCAACTCCTCCAATGCAATGTTTATCTAATATAGGATATCTGTTGAGCTTTAATTTTTCTCCATGAGCTACCATTGCTTTTGTCAGCAAGGTAGTCTCTCTAGAATCTAATTTATGTGAATAACAAGCAGCAACAAAATAAGTTAACTCTATGGCACTCAACTTATTATGCACAATATCCCATACTATCTGGTCAATTTCATTTTTTGATAACTTAAATCCATCTAGCTTCTTTTTGATGAAATCAAGGGACAATGGTTTTCTTGCAGGCATTATCTCTATAGTTTCACCATCAACAACATTAAGTGAATCAAGAACCTCTTCATAAAGCCCTATTCCCCCAATAGGAACTGCTTTTTCGCTTTTACCTATATCTATCACTACAGTCTCTATCTTTCCCTGGTAGATCACCTTAATCCTATCAAGGTGATGGAAATCCATCTTTTCTGCGTCCTTTTCATTGATTATGGCTACTAATGGGCCACCGCTTGCGATATCCATATCTTTTACTTTAAGAGTTATCATGCTTCTTCCTTGTAGATGTATCTTTTTCATATGCCTGGACAAATGTAACAAACAGAGTTAGTATCAATGGTCCAACTACTACCCCTATGAATCCCAGCATATACAAGCCGCCTAAAGCACCAACTAATACTAATATAGGGTGAATCTTTGCCTTATCCCCTATTATTTTAGGCCTGATAAGATTGTCTATACTGCTTATTATTATTGCCCCATAAAGTATAAACAAAATCCCCCCTACAATCTCACCTGCACTGTTTGCGACAATCCCGTTCAGTAATTTAGTTAATGCAAGAGGTAACCAAACTATGCCTGTTCCTATAACTGGAATCAATGCCGCAAATACAACAACAATCCCCCAGATTATAGGTGATCTGACACCAAATATAAAAAATCCTATTGCAGCTAATACTCCCTGGATTATTGCAACAACCATATATCCATAAACTATAGAGAAAGTAACATTCCCAAATCTTTCAAAGAGATGCTGCTTGTATACGTCCCTTAAAGGCAAAACTCTTTTAAGGTTATCCCCCATACTTGCACCATCCTTGAATAAATAAAACATGGTGAACAGCATTACAAAAAAACTTAACAGGAACTTAGGTATTGAAAAAAGCAGATTAGAGACGCTGTCTACTATATATCCACTTATCTTTTCTACATTATCTTTGAGATGATATTGGACCTTGGGGTCACTGAGAAAATCACCTATAACATTTATCATACCACATAATGAATTAGTAGATGGATCACATTTCTTTAAGGTATCCCCTAGACCTAATATCTTTTGCTTAGACAAAAGATAGCTTACATAAGCTTCCTGAGTCACAGTATTTAGCACAAAAAACAAAGGAAGCAGTATTATAAGTATTACAACAAATAAAACTATTGATGCAGATAGGTTTTTGTTCTTAACTTTTTTATTTAGCCATAGATATAAGGGATAGAATATATAAGCTAGAAAAATACTTGTCAACAGCACAGAAATAAACGGCTTTATGACAAAAAACACCAATATGCCCATAATTAGAGCAAATATCCAGAAAAATCTCTTTGAATAATCCTGTTTTCTTATCAACCTATTCACCTTCTTTTTTATTGGTTATTGCACTATATAAAACTTATGAAAATAATGGGCCCGGAGAGACTTTCTTAAGCTTGATGCTTATTTCGAACTCTCGACCTCCACCGTGTCGAGGTGACGTCATAGCCACTAGACTACAGGCCCTTAATATTGGAGAATAGGTGAAGAGTTTAAATATTTTTGGGAAAATGGAAAATCCATCCTTGTTAACTTAATCGGTTTAAGTTTTTCAATTTTGTAGAGCAAGAAATGCCTAGAAGGAAAATCTCTATTATTTAATCCCCATTTTAAAATAGTAACATTTTTAAAGTTGGGATTATTTGTATTTATATAGGGGGATTGATAATATGAAATTACAAACTGATGCAACAGCAGATATTAGTGATTGGATGTACGATGGAAAACGTGAAGAATGGGGAAGAATTCCAGGAGTGCGATTTCCAGAGATTGTTTATGATTTAAAAGTTGACCCTTTGAATGGCAATATTTGGGTTGTTGCACCTAGTCATCCAAATAAAGTTCTTGTTTTTGATGGGAGGTTAACCCCACTATCGCCATCAGGAGAATATCATACCTTAAAATGTCCATGTTCAATAACATTTTCTACACTTGATCAAAAAGTTTCTGTTCTTGTTGGTGATGCGAAAGCAACAGAAGCAGAGATATCAGAGTTTAAACATCCTGGGGATATGAAACCATTTATGGATATATTGGCTCAATTATTCAAAGTAACTTCTCCAGGATATAAACCTCCAAGAACAGAGAGAATAGTTAGTTTTGATTATCATACTGGAAAAAGAACAGAAGATATATCAATACCCGCTATGCGTACTCCACGCAGAATTGAATTTACCTGCGGCGCTCTTTACGTTCTTAATACAACAGGTACAAAAGGCGAAAATTGGATTGCAGGATACACCGGAGATGGATATCAATATGAAAATGTTCTTGCAAGAGACAGATTTAATAGTATAGTTGCCCGAGATAATGTGATTTATGGGCTTCAATACGTTAAGGACCAAGGGATTTTGAGAGTCTATAGATTTGATGGAGCATCAACTGAACCAGTTGAAATTAGTAATACTAGGCTGCGTAGGAGAATGGCAGTAGACTCTGAACATAATGTCTGGCTTTGCGGTGGAAACAATCAGCATTTAGGCGTTTATTCTCCAGAAGGCCAGCATGTTGCACAATTGGATTTGCCCCGCGTTATTAAGGCAATGCATTTTGATACTCAAGGGAGGCTTGTTACTGTTGAACAGGTTCCTCAGCCAGGGAGAGATTGTATAAATCAACTCGGAGATATACATCTTGTGAGATATTTAGTAAATTAACTGCTTCTTTCTTTTTATTATTCATACAGCCATACCCAATTAGAAAAGTTTTTAAAACAGATTGGTTTTGCTAACAAAAGACATATAGATAAGATAAAAAATGCCTCCGTAGCATAGTAGCTATTGCGCCAGGTATAAAGATTCTTTATATCCGCAAAACCTTGGTATTATGCTGACCAGACAGGTGGAGGTCGCGGGCGCACATCCCGTCGGGGGCTTTTTTTTATTTTTTAGGTTTCTTAAAAGCAAACTTTATAAATGAACTTCAAATCCTACTCTTTATTAGGAAATGTGGGTAGTTGCTTACCTGAATCCTATGTATCAATTATAAACGGAGGCTAAAATGGGAATGTATAAATATATCAGAAATCTTTGGAAGCAGCCTAAAGAGAACTTAGGCGATTTATGGCGAAAAAGGCTTATCGAGTGGAAAAAAGAAAACACCACTGTTAGGATTGAACATCCAACTCGAATTGACAGGGCTCGTTCTTTGGGTTATAAGGCAAAGCAAGGGTATATCCTAGTCAGACAGAGAGTCACAAGGCAGAAAAGGCAAAGGCCAAAGTTTGAAGGCGGAAGAAGAAGCAAGCACATGAGAAGAAAAAAAGTGCTTGGTATGAACTACGGCTGGATTGCAGAGCAGAGAGCTCAAAAAAAGTTTGTCAACTGCACTGTCCTTAACTCATATTATGTCGGAGAAGACGGCGGAAATTTCTGGTATGAAGTGATACTTGTAGACAGGGCTCACCCAGCTATAAAAGCAGACCCTAACATAAACTGGATCTGTGATAAAAGGGCAAGGGCGCAAAGAGGCCTTACAAGCGCAGCCAGCAAATCAAGAACAAGAAAATTATAATTTTCTTTAGTTTAGTAAAATTTTCTTTGTTCAAATTTTATAAACTAACACAACCAATTAAATCTGACTGACAGCCTGATTTGCTGAAAATCCGAGCTCGGATTTTCTTCAATTATATTTTTCAATTTTTCTTTTTATTAATTTTTCTCTGTTGAAGAACATAATAATAGCTGAAATCAATGCCAAAAGAGCTAAAGAAGCCATCCATGGCCTTTTGACAATCATATCAGCTCCAGCAGTAACACTTCCTGTAACCCACCCCATTCCAATCTTATAGAATGTTTTATCTACATTTACAGGGGTCTCTGAATCGTTCAGCTCTGTTTTTATGGAATATGTTCCAGCAGGCAGATCTTTAGTTAAATCTATAGTAGTTTCCTCGCCCACTTTCAGCTTTATCCTCTTCTCCAGTACATAAGTTTCACTGTCTTTCTCGAGCATTATGTTTGTCTTATTATTATAATCTATATTGCCGGTATTCTTTACAAACAACGTATTTCCCTCTAATTTTATCTCTATCTTGCTATAAGGTAATATGGTTATAATATCTTCCTTATCTAAATCACCATATGTTAATTTTAGTTTATAATTATCTGGGGCAGTATCAGGGGCAAATGTAAAACTAAATGACTTGCCTGATTCTGCACCTGTATCAAATAAGATTATTTCCTTTCCAAATAAAGTCTTTTGCTTGTACAGTTTTATTCCAATATTATCATTTATTAGATCTCCCCCCTGGTCAAGTATTCTTGCATTGATCTGAAATTCATCGATTGGGCTAAACTCTTTTGCATTCAGCCCATAATCCAGCAGAGTGGGGACTGCATTTACATTAATTACAGCCTTTTGCTCGTTTGCATTCCCATATTTATCATTTGCCAGGATACTTATCTTATGCTCTCCTGACTGTATTTCCATTGCCAACTTAATACTATAGCTGAATTCTCCGCCTTTTAATTCAGCTTCTTCCTTTTTCCCATCTAGAACTATGAAAACGTTTCCTTTCTCAACCTTTTCGTTATGCTGAGTTACTGTTCCATCTATCTTTATAGTATCTCCAGGAAGCACGCTTGTTTCATCAACAGTAAATATAATCTCAAGATCACTTGAAATAAAAAATTCATCAGAATAAACTCTTCCTAAACTATCCCTTTCTAATGTTTCAGCTTCTGCCATTATCTTGCATTGCCCCTCAGAAAATGTTTTTATCGGGGGGATATCTATGTTAATCTCTATATCTTTCTCTACAGTTATTGGTGAAATATAATAGAGCATATCTTTATCATCACATCTCAGGGTGCACTTTACCAATGCATTTGCAGACTTGTCAGACACTATCTTGACAGATAAAGAAATATCCTCTCCAAGATTGTATTCCCTATTTAATTTAGAAGTTACCTCAACAGAAGCAAGCGCAATAGGCAAAACCATCAATAATATCAAAACCATAACATAAACTCTCATAATCCCAGCCTCCTGTCGATTTCCTCTGCAACCTCCCTTAAATCCAAGCACGTTCTGTCAATATCTTTCCTTATTTCTTCTACTAATTGCTTTAAGTTATCAACTCTTAATAAATATTTCTTTTTTTCATACACTACAATGCCTGATTCCATCAATTTGTTTATATGGTGGATGACAGTCCCTCTTGTAAGATTAAGCCTGTATGCAAGATCATCAGAGCTTACTGCCTGTTTTCTCTTTGTTGATTTTAACAGCTCAATAAAAACCCTAAAGCATGATTTATCTTTATCCCTTAAATTAAAAAGCCCTAAAGAATCCCCGAACCACTGCAGCTCTTCATTGATTGCCCTCTCAACTGGCTTTCTTGAAGTTACTATAATTATCTTCTGCCTGTATATTCTCACCATATTGTTATATTTTATAATTAACTATATAAAACTTTGGGCAAAGTATATACTAAAGTATAGAAATATTTAAATACTGGTTAATGATAACCTAATCCTGTTGACTTAAAGTCAACGAAAAACTAAGAAATCAAAAACAAAATGAAAAGCGAAGAAACAAAAGAAGCAAAAGGAATTGACAAATTAAAGCAGAAACTTAAGGACATGAAAAAAGATTCTGAAGAAAAAGGAGAGCAGCTTAAGGAATGCAAGTCAGAGATTAAATCAGAAACAAAAAAAGAAGATGAAAAAGAAAAAAAGATAGAAGAACTCACAGATACCTTACAGAGATTACAGGCAGAATTTGAAAACTACAAGAAATATGTTGATAAATCAAAATCAGAATTCCAGAAATATGCAAGAGCAGACATGATCATGAAACTATTGCCTACTCTAGATTCATTTGAGATGGCTCTAAAAAACACAGAAAACAAAGAAAAGTTCATCAAAGGAATAGATCTTATCTTCAGCCAGCTTTTCCAGCTGCTTGAAAATGAAGGCCTAAGGCCGATAGAATGCATCGGTAAAACAACTGATCCTTACAAGCACGAAGTATTGCTTATGCAGGAATCAGACAAGGAAGAAGGTCTTATCCTGGAAGAGCTTCAAAAAGGCTATATGCTTGGCGATAAAGTGCTTAGGCACAGCAAAGTAAAAGCAGCAAAAAAGAGGAAGACAGATGCAGATAACAAAGCAGACAAAGCTAAGTGAAGCGCTGAAATTAGGCACTAAATGCAGCAGAAATAATAATTGCTGCAAGCACGGCTCAGGCTGCCTGATCAATGATGATATAAAAAAGATTTCAAAATTTTTAGGAATAACAGAAGAAAAGCTAATCAAAGAATATTTAGATGAAAAAGAGCTTTTCAACACAAAAGTGCTTAAGCCAAAGTTAAATTCAAAAGACAAGCCATACGGTGAATGCATCTTTTTTGACCAAAAAGGATGTAAGATACACGAAGTAAAACCACTTCAATGCAGGGTTGGGAACTGCAGCGAGCATGGAGAAGGCCTAAGCATATGGTTTATGCTCAATTATTTTGTGAATAAAGACGACCCGGAATCAATAAGGCAGTATCATACTTACCTTAACTCAGGAGGCAAGACAATAAAAGGAGGAAAGCTCGAAGATTTAGTTCCAGACAAGGAAAAACTAAGCAAGATATTGAGCTTTGATATATTAAAATAAAGAGGAGGCAAAAAAAATGGTAGATGAAAAAATAAACCTAAGCATTAATGATGGAGACGCATTTTACGCTCACGAGCTCAGCATCAATTTCAACCCATTGCAGTTCGTTTTTGACTTTAAGAGTGTAACTCCGAGAGTAGACCCAAGGAGCAAAGACAGAGCTTCAATAGTGATGAAGCACAATGTGGTATTAGTAGATCCTTATCATGCAAAAAGAGTCTATGGGCTGTTAGGAGATGTAATCAAAAAATATGAAAAAGAGTTTGGAAAAATAGAAAAGCCAAAAGTCCTTCAGATATTAGAAAAGAAAAACAAGAAAGACAAAAAAGAATCCGGCAAACAAATCCCGGCAAAGATAGAAGCTCCAAGCTATATTAGTTAGACAAAAACAATTAACAAGGTGGTAAACATGACTGAAAAAAAAGCAAAGAAAGAAAAGATAATCGGAATAGATTTAGGAACATCAAACAGCGCAGCTGCTGTTCTGCAGGCTGGAAAGCCTACAATAATACCTTCTGCTGAAGGGACTACTCAATACGGAAAAGCATTCCCCAGTGTAGTTGCCTTTACTAAAGATGGCCAGCTCCTAGTAGGGGAACCTGCTAGAAGGCAGGCTGTCTCTAACCCAGAAAGGACAATAACAGCTGCAAAGAGAAAGATGGGTACTAATTTTAAGTACAATATCAACAGCAAGGAATACACTCCACAGCAGATCTCTGCATTTATCCTTCAGAAGATAAAGAAAGACGCAGAAGAGTTTGTAGGGGAGCCAATAACAAAAGCAGTCATCACATGCCCTGCTTATTTTGACGATGACCAGAGACAGGCAACTAAGGATGCAGGAACTATCGCAGGCTTAGAAGTTGTAAGAATCGTGAATGAGCCAACTGCAGCTTGCTTAGCATATGGATTAGATAAGGTCGAAAAAGACATGAAAATTCTTGTCTTTGACTTTGGCGGAGGAACATTAGATGTTACAATAATGGAATTCGGCCAGGGTGTATTTGAAGTCAAATCAACTTCAGGCGACACTCAGCTTGGCGGAACAGACATGGATAACACTCTGATCAATTACATAATCCAGGAATTCAAGAAAAAAGAAGGGGTTGACTTAAGCGAAGATGACACAGCAATGCAGCGTTTGAGAGAGGCAGCTGAAAAATCAAAGATAGAGCTTAGCACTGTAACAGAGACAGACATAAACATACCTTTTGTTACAGAAAAAGACGGTTCTCCATTACATCTTCAGATGAAGCTTAACAGGGCAAAACTTGAAGAGCTTGTTGAGCCGATCATAAAGAAATGCAAACAGCCTCTTGAGCAGGCGATAAAAGATGCAAAACTAAAAGCAGCAGACATCGACAAGATCATCCTAGTAGGCGGACCAACAAGAATGCCAATAATGAGGAAGTTTGTCGAAGACACAATTGGCAAGAAAGCAGAAAGGGGGGTTGATCCGATGGAATGTGTTGCTCAGGGAGCATCAGTACAGGCAGGGGTTCTTGCAGGAGAAGTCAAGGACATCTTACTGCTTGATGTTACACCATTGACATTAGGCATAGAAACATTAGGCGGAGTAAGAACCCAGCTTATTCCAAGAAACACTACAATTCCAACAAAAAAGTCACAGATATTTTCAACAGCTTCAGACAACCAGCCAGCTGTTACGATAAATGTGCTTCAGGGCGAACGTCCTATGGCAGCTGACAACAAAGGGCTTGGAAGATTTGACTTAGTCGGACTGCCTCCGGCTCCAAGAGGCATACCTCAGATTGAAGTTACATTTGACATAGATGCAAACGGAATATTGCACGTAACAGCTAAGGATTTAGGGACTGGAAAAGAACAGAGCATAAAGATAACTGCTCCAAACAAACTAAATGAAGCAGAAGTTGAAAAGATGAAGAAACAGGCAGAGGAGCATGCAGCAGAAGACGAAAAGAGAAAAGGAGAAGTAGAAGCTATTAACCAGGCAGATGCTTTGGTCTATTCAACAAAGAAACTTTTCAAAGACTTTGAAGGCAAGGTTGACAGCAAAGAGCTAGAGACAGTAAAAGGAAAAATCATGGAATTAGAGGGGCTGTTGAAAGCAGAGAACAAAGACCCTGCTGCAATCAAGAAAAAGATGGACGAAGTCAATGAAATTGTACAAAAGATGTCAACAGAGATGTACCAGAAAGCTGCACAGGAGCAGGCAAAGAAGCAGCAGGCAGGAGCAGCTGGAAAAGGCGATGATAGCAAAGAAGGAAGTAACGAAGGCAACGGCAAAAAAGACGAGAAAGTTGTTGATGCAGACTTTGAAGTAGAAGGCGAAAAGAAAGGGAAAAAGAAGAAATAAATTTTAATTTTTTATTTTATTTAATTATATCTAACACTAAATGAAATTATTAGCAATAAACAGCAGCCCTAGAAAAGGCAATACAGAATTTATGCTAAATATAATTCTAAATACAGCTAAAGAAAATGGCGCAGATACAGAACTCATTGAACTTAGGAAAAAAGACATAAGTTATTGTAGCGGAGGAGACAACTGCTGCCCTGTAAACCTCAAATGCCATATTAAAGATGACATGCTGAAAATCTACCCTAAATTAGAAGATGCAGATATAATCCTATTATCTTCTCCTTGCTATTTCTTCAATGTTACAGCAAGGATGAAAAACTTCATGGACAGGTGCAATCCATATTATTACAGCAAAAAGCTAAAAGGCAAAAAATTCTTCTTATTATCTGTGGGGGGCTGCAAACCACCTATCAAATATGCGATAGCAGCAATGGAAAGATTTGTTAAAGGAGTTCATGGAAAATCAATCGGCTCTTACTCTGCTGTTGCAGACAAGATAGGTGAATTAGAAACGAATCAAAAGGTTATCTCTGATTTGAGGAATCTAGGAAAGAAACTAACATGAAAAGCATAGACTACTACATTTATTTAGACTACTCTGAAAAATTAGTCGGTTATATTATTGTTAAGAGCGAAAAAGTAGGCATAATACTGCCAAAAATCTCTAAATTTCACCATTATAAAGATTTAAAACATAAAAAATCATATCTTTCTGCAGTTAAGAAGACAATAGAGTCAAAAAAGATTTTAGAAGATTTATTAAAACACAAGATTAGGGAGCTTAGGGAAAATCTTTACATTTTCATAGAGGTTATAGAATTCATAAAAACAAATGATAACTGCGTAATTTTTGCGTCTATCGATGATAACCAATACAGGGCATTTGTCAAGCTGATTAGTATGATTCCTGATAAATGCCATACCATAGTAAGGAAAGAATCTGAACTGAAGAAAGGAAGTGCAGAGTACAGATTAAGCCTTATAATTGATACACTGTTAAACATCAAAAGAAATGAGTAAGTAGACCCGTCAAACCTACTAACTGCCTTAGAGGCAGGATTCGTCAGGGTCTGTTCCTCATATTACATAGATATCAGGGACTATATAAATATTTTGCGTTTTTAGTATGCAAAAACGTATACTGTAAAAATCAAAAGGTTATTAAAGAGCTTGAAGATATCGGAAAGAAACTAATAAATTAAAATGGCTAAAGACTACTACAAAATATTAGGAGTAAGCAAGAACTCAACTAAAGAGGATATCAAAAAAGCTTACAAGAACTTAGCTAAAAAACACCATCCTGACATTAACAAGGATTCTGGCGCTGCTGAGAAGTTCAAAGAAATAAACGAGGCAGCGCAGGTCTTAGGCGATGATGAAAAAAGAGCCCAATATGACCAATTTGGAGATGCAGACTCATTCAAGCAGGCATCTGGATTTAGAGGATTTAATTCAAGAGACTTTGGCTCTGACTTTACTGATTTTGCTTCTTTTGACTTTGGAGACATATTCGACCAGTTTTTCGGTGGCGGAACTTCATTCGGCTCATCCAGAAGAAGGCAGCAGCAGAGAAGAGGCGCTGACCTAAGGTATGACATGGAAATAACTTTAGAAGAAGCTGCTTTTGGCACAGAAAAAGAAATCATAATACCAAGAAACGAGCAATGCATTGACTGCAATGGCACAGGAGCAAAAAGCGAAGATGATGTTATTGAATGCCCTGACTGCAGTGGCTCAGGTGCTGTAAGAAGAACACAAAGAACCCCTTTTGGAATGTTTTCTTCAACAGCCCCTTGCAGGAAATGCAGCGGTACAGGCAGATACATAAAAGAAGAATGCCCTGCTTGTGACGGAACAGGAGCAGTCCATCAAAGAAGAAAATTAAAGATAAAGATTCCAAAAGGCTCAGAAGAAGGCACTAATCTAAGAATCTCTGGAGAAGGAGAAGCAGGACAGAAAGGAGCTGCTTCAGGCGATCTATACATAGTGCTTCACATGAAAAAGCATAAGACATTTGAAAGGCATGGCGACGATATCTATATCAAAGTAAACTTGCTATTTACAATCGCTGCACTTGGCGGTGAAATAGACGTTCCCACTCTAGAAGGGGGGGCAAAGCTAAAGATTCCCTCAGGCACACAGTCAAATACCATATTTAAGATGAAAAATCAGGGCATAAACTATCTGCATGGCCCTGGAAGAGGGGATGAAAAAGTAGAAGTTATAATAACTGTTCCTGACTCATTAACAGGCAAACAGAAAGAATTGCTGAAACAGTTTGAGAAAGAAGATAAAAAGGGATTTCTTGGAAAAGTTTTTGACTGATTATAGTGTCTTTATATGTTTCCTTATTTCTTTTACATCTACTTTGCTAAAATCAAAATCCTTTACTTTATTGTATTCTTCTTCAAGATTATTGAACATTTCATCCGGCCTTAGATTTAGCATTACATGTTCTTTATCTTCTGGAATATTGCCTAACCTTGGCTCTTCTCCATTTACCGACATCTCATGAAAAAGTTCTGGATGCAGCTCAGAACTTAACCTTGTTTCATCTCTTGCAACCATCTTGATTTCATCTTTTATACTTAACTTATTCATTTCCATGTTCTAAGCAAATCTATGTTTTTATTTAAACCTTTTTGTTTGAATTAATCTTTTTTATCAAAAGGACATAAACCATCATTATTACAGAAAAAAGTACAGCCCCACCTAAAAAATCAACTAGACTCAAATCAATAGAATTTCCAACAGTGCCTACAACAGCTCCTGTTATCCCACCTTCTCCTGCTAATTTTATAATAGACGTGGCTAAAAAACCCAATAAAAGAACAGCCCCCATCTCAGCTACATTTATTTCTTCTAACAAATTGAAATGATTCATTTTATTGTTTATACCTGCCTAAAGTATATAATCCTTTTTATTTTTCAGGCCGCATGCCTCAGTTTTCAGAAACATTTAAATAGTAATTAAACCAAAATCAAGATATGGGACATAAAAAGAGAGTAAGAATCAATCTCTATACTGCAGTCTTTCTTCTTTTGGGCATTGGTTTTATTATGGGTTACATGGTATCAAATCCTTCAATCACAGGTGGAACCATAGTAGATGGTGATGAATGGGATGAGCCTTATGAAGAAGAGATTTATTATGAAGATGAAATGCCTCCTGCTGGAGAGCCACCCGAAGGAATGTTTTATGAAGAAATGCCTTATGAAGATGAAGTTTCTTATGAAGAAGAAATGCCTTATGAAGATGAGATTTATTATGAAGATGAAATGCCCCCTGATGGAGAGCCACCCGAAGGAATGTTTTATGAAGAAGAAATGCCTTATGAAGATGAATATCCTATAGCAGAACCTGAACCAGAACCAACTCAATCCTGCGATTGGTCAAATCCATGTGATGATTGCGATGGTGATATTTATGATGGGCCTAATGATCCCTGCGCCTGCAGCGGAGATTGTTCGCAGCCTGAGCCTATGCCAGCTGAATGGTGCGAAGATGGAAGCTGTGATAATCCAGAGACAGAAACCGACTGCCCAGGTGGAGATTGCCAGGTTGCTACTGGACCTAATGATGGGGAGATAGGTGGACCTAATGATGGGGAACTAGGAGCCGCAGTTGTTTATGGAGGCACTGACCTCAGCTTGCCAAATGCAAGCCTTGTTGATATTCTTATACTCATAATTGTTTCTGTAATATTATATAAGCAGATAAGGCATCAAAAGAAAGGATTATAAAAAGATATTATTTATTTTAATCTATTCTTCTTTGCATTTCTTTTATTCTATTGCCATAACCATGGATGTTTCTTATCTCTATCCCATCTAGCACACCTGAAGCTTTATCAAGATTGGCTTTTGCTTCAGCTTTATTTTCTAACCCTATAAAAGAATCTGCTAATCCTAAATAGGCATCTAATCTGTTCAATCTACTTCCACCCCACCTATCGCATATTTCCAATGCTTCCTGATAATCATCTTTTGCTAAATTATATTGTCCTACTGCGCAGTGTATATCGCCTGAGGTATTTAATATAAATGCTTTCTCTATCTCTGGAAGGCCTTTACAATATGATAAAGCTTCATCTGCATCGCTTCTTGCCAACTGGTATTCTTTTTTTTCAGCATAAAACAAAGCACGCTGGTTAAGCCACCTTTCCCTTGATGTTCTTTGCTTTTCAGTAGCCCCATCTTGGGGAGAAGGAGGTTCAAATTTTATGAGGTAATCCATTCCTTTATCAACAAGTTCCCTTTTTCTGGCTTTTTCTTTTTCTTCTCTGGCTTTGCGATAAAAGGCTACAGCTAAATTATATCTTACCACATAAACCAGATTGGGCTTACTAAATTCTGCTGGAACACCTTCAGGAACATTATTGTCTACTTCTTCTGCAATATTTAATGCTCCCTCAAATCCACCCCTACCTTCAAACAATCTAATCGCAGCATCATAATTGGAGTGCAGCCTTGCAATCGCCCCGCTGACAATAAGAAATCTGCATCTATCGCTTCTTGCAAGAAAATAACCGGGTTTATCCCCACCCATCTTAGTTTCCAATTCTCCTTTTTCTGCAAATAAGGGAACATTTATCTCATCAACCTCTTCCAATAATCTACTTACATCATTATAATGCCCTGCAATAACCATGTTAGTCATTAACCTGAAATATAACCTGTTTAATCTGGATATGCTTAAAACATTTGAATATGCATCTTTAACTCCCCCAGATAAACCATCTTTCTCTAGGCTTTCTTTCAATGCACTTATTGCCAGCCCATTTATTTCTTTTACCTGCTCAAAAAGGGGCATTCTTGCAGATATTGCATAGCAATAAACCATTTCAAGATTCTCTGGAGATTTTTCTGCAGAGGCAGCATGATAAATCAGCATGGCGTGTTTTGCCGTATCCTCCCCATATTCCATCTCCAATCCATGCAAAGCCGCAGTATGAAACTCTTTCTTTTTTGCTTCATCTAATTCTGCATAAACTCCGTCTCTTATAAATGGGTTTTCAAAATCAATTTCAACCCTTCCATCAAGCTGCCTGAAGGTTAGGAAGTTTTTCTCTATAAGCCCTGCAAGCGCATCCCTGATATTGATTGATGTTATGCCTGAAGAATATTTTTTGAAAGAGCCATGCCCGCACATATTAAATATTGTCTCAAGAGAAAGTGCTTCTTGATGGGTTGAGAGAAGGCCTGCCACCAATCTTTCATCATCAGTTAATCTTTCTTTATAGATGCGGGAGACAATATCACGGGGGCCGGTACTGCTATCTATTAAAGTATTCCCGATAAATTCCCCATTTTCATCGTACATTACCTCCTTTCCAGACAGCAGTTTTGCTGCCAATGGGCTAAATTGCATTTCGCCATTTCTTATTTGAGTTACCCTCTGCAGCCACGCTCTTTCCTCATCACTGATCTCTCTTCTTGTTTCATATGCTGCTATTGATACTATATGGTCTATAGAGCCAATACCTGACAGATCCAACCTTATTTGAGGGTTATCAAAAATAGAGCGCCTTGAAACTACAAGGTAAGATATATCATGGCTATGATCACCAGAGCATATTTCTTTCATTAGATTTCCAGTTTGCCCTGTTGTTCTCTCGACGTTTTCAAAGTATACAACTATTTTTTTATCTGCAGCAGAGTATCTTAAGATAGAATTGAATGCCCTGGCAATCCTATCAATCTTGCCCTCTAATCCAAAATGGCTTTCCCCACCCAATAACTCTTCAACCAACAGCTTATCATGATAAAATTGTTCCTGTGTGGCATTGTCTGCCGCAGCTGGTTGTACTTTTTGCAATGCTTCTTTGACAAGAGCTAAGTACCTTTGATTATCCTCACTAGTGCTGTTTGAATTTACTCTTGGAAGGCCAATAACCTGTGAAATTACTCTTACAAAAGGCGCAAGAATATCATCGCCCCCTATAGCATCTGCCTCTATAAATCTATACCCCTGCTTTTCTAATTCACTACGAGCTTCTCTGGCTAATGTTGATTTTCCAATACCTGGCTCACCAACTATCTCAGCAAGGCGATGGTTTTGAATATACTCCATTACAGTTCTTTTTTCAGCTTCTCTACCTACTGCAGGGTTATCTTTATGGCAGAATTCTTTATCTCGTATATATTCCATAAATGAATCGATTACCTGCTGAGCATTTTCGTCTATCATCTTTTTAATGGAAATCTTTTTATACTATATAAAATTAACTATTCTAGAGTGAGTAATTTAATATAAAATGATACCAACAACATATCCATATTTAACCAGTAAGTTTGATGAAGCAGCATTGAGAATGCTTGAAAGGATCAAAGGATTAGGTATGAGGGGGGCTGTTTTACTTAGGTACGAGCCAAAAGAAGAGGCTCTATTTCATTATGGATATTGCAGGGAAGGAATAGTAGGATTAGAAAGCGAAGTGCAGATGGGGGGATATCCTTTAGTGGACAGATTATGTTTGCCTGCAGATATAGGGTATGATGCTGCCACATCAGATCAATGGGCAGGTGTAAGGATAAACAACATTGGAACCGAGTCAAGAACCAGCAAGCTAGGTGAATTGGCAGAATATTGCGGGGTTGGAAGTATTGCTAATTTAGCCTGTGTTCCTATTGGAATAGAAATAGAGAGGACAGGGCTTGAAGAAGTGAGGAGAGAATTAGCAGGCATTGCATTAGTTTTAAACTATATGAATCCTGATAAAGTAGTTTCTAGAGTAGTCGGTGCTGATGATTTAACAATTCTTCAGGGAATTACAGGGGATTTTAGCAGTTTTTGCAGCGGGTTAATAAGCTCGGTTTATATGAGAGATAGGGAGATTACTAGAGAGATTTTGGCTTCGGTCTCAGCAGATCCTGGCAAACTCCTGGAAATTGGAAGCCACACGCTCGCGCATAGGATTAAACAGCAAAGTTCATGCGGTGGAGACAGCTTTAATTATTGGAAGGATAAAGATGGGGGTTATCACTTTTGGATTTTTGACGTCAGCGGAAAAGGGCTAGGGGCAGCTCACATCACTAAAGATGTTTATACCCTACTTAGAGCAGGACAGGGACTTTACCCAAATCCAGCGGAAATGGGCAGGGTTGTTGGGTTTGTTAATGATTCATTGCGCGCCTTATACCCTGACGATAAATTTGTAACTATGTTCTATGGCAGATTGGATAATGGTAGAAATCTTTCTTTTGTTAATGCAGGACATGAGGCAGTTTTAGTTGCTAGGCCGGATGGTGATAGTGCTGAAGTTATCTCTCTGGAAGAGGGGAATATTCCCCTTGGTGTTCTACCAGGCATTGAGTACAGTATTTTCCAATATATTTTGCGCGAGATGGATAGGGTAGTAGGATTTTCAGATGGGTTAACAGACTTGATGAATCCAGGCAATATTCAATTTGGGAGAGATAGGGTAAGAGATGTATTAGCAAAAAATATTGGACAAGGTGCAGATGAGCTAGCAGACATCCTTGTTGCTGAAGCAGAAAGATTTAGAGGAAGGGCAGTGCAATTTGATGATTTAACCCTTTTTGTTATTGAACCGTTTGCAAAACACCCTAAATTTTAATCAATCAAGCAATCTTTCCCCATTGATCCTTTTTATCCTTTCTTCCCCGTTAATTTTTCTTATATATTCTGCAACATCTTCAGGAACAATCCCTGCCCATTCATTACCATGCAGAATCCTTTTTCTTATCTCAGTTGCGCTTATATGGGGGATTAATTCTATCTTGTTTATTTTAATACCCTTCTCTTTAAATAATTTTTGGGTCAATTTATTTCCAGTATACGCAACATCAAAATCAGGAATTATCTTCTTAACATGGCTTACCCATTTTTTATCATCATTGATATCAGGAACAGGAACTATATCATAATCCATTACCTTATGCGCTTTAAGGGTATTATATATCATCTCCTTTCTCTCTTCATAGGTAAATGGATTGTCTTTTGTGCCGGATTCTTGTGAAGAGCCGATTGCGATAATGACTTTACTACATTCCTTTAGAGCTAGTTTTATATCTGAAAGATGTGCTTTGTGAAACGGCTGAAACCTCCCGATAAATAATGCTATCATATTATCACTTGTTTATTATTGGTATTTTTTCTGTCTTATGCTTATTCTTTTTTATCAAAAGCTTAAGCTTTCTGCTCATCTTTTTCTTACCCTGCAGCATCTTGTCTATATCTTTATAACTTTCACCTATCTCTCCTTCATCTGTATGCTGATGATAAAGCTCTGCAGAAGGCTTTTTATTGATTATCCTCTCAGGCAGATTTAGATATTTAGACAAGCTCCACACCTCTGTTTTATATAGCTCGCCTATAACTTCTATATCACAGGCTCCATCTCCATATTTTGTAAAATAGCCCAAGGCAAGCTCTGTTTTATTTGATGTTCCAATAACTAATGAATTACTTGCATTTGCATAATTATACATGACTAACATCCTTATCCTGGGCTTAAGATTTATCCACGATTGTTTATTCTGTTTTATTCCTAAACCCTTAAACTTCTCTAACATTGGATTTATCTCTATAATCCGGTATTTTACCCTTAAGAACTTGCATAACTCAACAGCATCATCTACATTTTCACGCTTAGTCAATCCTTTTTCAGGCATAAGTAACGCAGTTATATTCTCACCCCCTATAGCATCGGCCACCAATCTTAGGCTCAATGCAGAATCTATCCCACCGGAAAGCCCTATAACTGCCTTTTTTATCTTATTTCTCTTAAAATATCGTTTTATGTTTTTTACAAGATTTTTGTATGTTTTCTTCATTATTTTAATCAATAAAAGAGATACATTTTTAAATATTTCCTATCTTAGTGTTAAACTATGAAATGCACCAACTGCAAGAAAGAAGACCCCTGGCTTGAGATAATCGGCTCTGACATCATCTGCAAGAAATGCATAAATAAAAATAAGATAATGGGTTTAGTTTATAGGACGCATATTGATACTTTTCACTTCTTACTTAGGAAATTACTCCCTAAAACATATCAGGAATTCATGGCAATAGGCAGGAAACAGATTGAAGATTTAGTTAATCTTAAAAAGTACGGCATCTTTTTAAAAACAACCAATGTTGTGGAGCTGGAATAGATTTTTAAATAATGGTTCATTCTTCTCTATTAAAATGTCTGAATTAGATAACCTGATGGATTCTGAAGACCCGTTGGTATGGGGGGTTGAGGTTACTCCAACTACACTTGTACAGATGGTTGAAGAAGGGCATTTTGAAAAAGGGATTAGTGCTGATAAGAAAGTAAGGACTTATGATTTTCTGAAAAGGGTTATTAAATATACTATAAAAAAGAGGTATCCTGCTATAGATGAACTCACAGAACGGATTATTGATAGAGAACTAAACTCAGCATTTCTTGGTATTCTTACACCTCCTGAATTCAAAGCCAGATTTGGTAAACCGGAGCATGTTTATAGTGCAGAAGATGATGATCTATCGAATGCAGGGGAATATGATTTGGATATTATGGATTATTATTTACGTGTTCTTGGAGAATTATCTTTTGCTGCGATTGATGCTATCAAGATAAGGTACAGCGGCGATTCAAAAAATATGGAATCTTTTTTTCATGCTCACTTAAGGAATCTTATTAATCTTGTAGATAAATTTGACTTTTTATATATGTACCTGCCTGAAGGTACATCTACTGACATTATAGGTAAATTGCATGGTTTGTATGAGCATACTCGTTCTGTCTATGATACTGCTCTTGAGAGGGCTGCTAATTAAGGTATTTTAATGAGTAAAGTTTTTAAATAGACCTGCCTAATTCTTTTATATGAGGGGTTTTAAGTATAGTTTATTGTTAATTTTTTTATTAGCTATGCCTTTAGTCTTAGCGCAAGAAGTTAAGATAGATGGTTTTATCAATGATTATGCAGATATAATCACTCCTGATCAAAAACCCAAGATTGAATCAGTTTTAAACGCTCTTTACAATGACAAGATCGCAGAATTTTCAGTCGTAACAATAAACAGCTTAGAAGGACAGGACATAGACAGTTATGCCTTAAACCTTGCTCAGGGCAAATTAGGGGATAAAGAAAAGAATAATGGATTGTTATTGGTTGTATCAGTACAAGACCAAAAATATAAATTTGAAGTTGGCCGTGGAATAGAGCCAATTCTGAATGATGCAAAGATCGGCAGAGTTGGAAGAAATTACATTGTAGAGAACTTCAGAAACGAGGAGTACGGCAAGGGAATCTATGAATCTGTAATTGCTGTTGATGGAATACTGAGGGGTCAGGCTGAGCCTGAGATTATAGCACAAGAGCCTAGCAAATCTGAAATAATAACTTTCCTTATATTCATATCAGCAATCTTCTTTTTTTCGTTTGTTCTTCCAATTATATTAGTAGCTAAGGCATACAGAAATCGCAAAGATAAAAACAAGTTTTTCGATGCTGCGCTGATAGCTGCCTTATTGTTTTCCAATAGGGGCCGGGGCCGAGGTGGCTTTGGCGGCGGGGGATTTGGAGGTGGCGGTTTTGGTGGCTTTGGCGGCGGGGGATTTGGTGGAGGGGGAGCTGGAGGGGGCTGGTAGATAGAGGTGGTGATAAACATGTTTTTCAAGAAAAAGATTAAAAAAAAGTACGGGGAAAAATTACTGAAATGTCCCAGATGCAACAAAGATATGGAAAAGTTAAAAAAGGAGAACATAATTATAGATGTATGTAAGAAGTGCAAGGGTATATGGTTAGATGAGGGGGAGATTGAAAAGCTTGCAAAAATCGCAAATAAGATGAGGGGTGGTAAAAATAGCAAAAAATAAACTAAGTCCAGGATGGATAGCACTTATTGTTGTTGGTGCAATTGTCGTAATTGGAATCTTATGGTTTGTAGGCAGCTATAACGGTTTAGTAAGCTCAGATGAAACAGTAAATGAGAAATGGGCAAATGTCCAGACAGCTTACCAAAGAAGAGCTGACCTGATACCTAATCTAGTAGAGACTGTCAAAGCATATTCTAACTATGAAGGTAGTGTATTGACAGAGATAACAGAAGCAAGGGCTTCGATAGGAAAAGCAGGTTCACCTGCTGAATTGCAGGCAGCTGATGCACAATTGACTTCAGCTTTGTCAAGACTGTTAGTTGTTGTTGAGAACTACCCTAACTTAAAGGCAAATGAAAACTATCTTTCATTGCAGGATGAATTAGCAGGAACAGAAAACAGGGTAAAGGTCGAAAGGGATATCTACAATCAGGCTGTAAAAATATATAGCATAAAGGTAAGAAGATTCCCTACAAACATTGTAGCTAATATGTTTGGCTTTGGCACAAAAGATATGTTCGAAGCTGATGCAGGCGCAGATAAAGCGCCTCAGGTCCAGTTTTAATCATTTTTTTATTTTATTTCTTCTTTTTTACCAAATATTTTTAAACAATGCTTATTTCTTATAGATTATGGCTGATAGGATGGATAGTGAGAAAGAGTGGAAGTTATCTATTAGAAAGTTCTCTATAAAGCCAGAACATAGGAAAGGGCATAAGGAAATATTAGACAAGCTGACTGGATTAGTGTTAGGTGCAATCAAAAATAACCTGCCTAATGAGAGATTCGGCATCTTATTCTCAGGAGGTGTAGACAGCACATTGATTGCTCAAGTATGCAAAAAAGAGAAGAAAGACTTTATCTGCTATACCTCTGCTTTGGAAGAAAAAGGATTAAAAGAAGCAGAAGACCTTGAGTATGCTAAAAAAGCTGCTAAGAAGTTTGGATTTAAGCTAAAAGTAAAAACAATCGGCTTAAAAGAAACAGAGAAATACATAAAAAAAATCCTGAAAATAATTAAAGAGCCTAACGTAGTCAAAGTAGGAGTTGCTTTGCCTTTTTACATTGCATATGAACTGGCTAAGAAAGACAAAATAAGAATAATGTTCTCTGGTCTTGGCTCAGAAGAATTATTTGCTGGCTATCAGCGCCATTTATTGTCAAAAGACATAAACAAGGAATGCTTTGATGGATTGTTAAATATGTATGAAAGAGACCTGACAAGAGACTTGCCTATTGCAAAAGCAATGAAGATTGATTTAAGAGTCCCTTATTTAGATGAAAATTTAATAAAATATTCTTTGAAAATACCTGCAGAATTCAAGCTGAAGAACGAACAAAATAAGCTGATCTTAAGAGAAGTTGCTGAGCAGCTTGGTTTAAAAGAATTTGCGTGGAGAAAAAAAAGAGCAGCCCAGTATGGCTCTAAATTCGACAGGGCAATTGAAAAGTTGGCGAAGAGGAATGGTTTTAAATATAAGAAGGATTATCTAAAGAGTTTATTAATATAATCCGAATTTATCTGAGAATGGTGATTAAATCGGGGGCTTATCTCCAAATCGATTTGGATGAGCTTCCACATAACCTGTTGCCTTGTATGGTAGAATATTGTATGCTAGAATTCCTATGACCCTTTCAGGAGTAAACTGCACTGATGGATACTGTATTGGACCACGGTACACAAATGATGTACCATCTCCCCTTGTACTTATAACTGACATTCTATCTTTGATATAGATAACCCCTTCTCTAAAGACCATTGGAACAAAGCGCTTTGAGCCATAGCCCCTTCCCTTCTTAAGATCAGAAATAGGGAACTCAATACCTGTTTCATCGGTCATGCCCTTTCTAAATTGTTCCATGTTTGGGTATGTTTGCCTATGATGCATGTTTAATCTTGAGTATAGGTTTATTATTTGCTGATTTGAATTGTCGTCAGGCTCTATCAGAACCAATGTAACTGGAATGTCATCAATAGTTCCTGCTTTATAAAAGCAATAGCCTAAGCACATCCCAGAATGAAACTCTAGCTGTATTGGGACCTTGAAAGCATGTTCCATTTCATCAACAAGAGCAGCTATCCCATATTGCTGCTCAAACTTTCCTGCTCTTTTTCCGAATCCAGTTAATTCGAATGCCCCTTCTTTTTCTTCTGTCAGTGCAAACCCCACATACTCCCTTGCAGGAGTGCCAGTAACTATTCTGATAGTTGCTTGATAGCTTAGGTGTTTTATAAGTTCAGGCCTGTTTGTCTTTATGAATTTTACTAGCTCACGTTTTCTATCTTTAGTTAATGGCTCTCCAAACTCCCTGAACAACGGGTCTGTTAAATCTGCTATCTCCTTCCGAAGATTTCTAACAGGCGGGGTATCCAGAGAATCAATATAAAGCCTATCAATTTCTGCGCTAAGCATATGTTTATTAGGATAATCAACTGGAATAAATACTTTTCGCTTATTTTAATATATTTTAGGTAGTAAATAAATGTTTGATTGCAAAAGATTTATATTTGGTTGAGCAATTCTGCATTTAAGATGAAACTAGCAGCTCTAATATCAGGCGGAAAAGACAGCTGGTTTGCTGCCTACAAAGAAAGCAAGAAGCACGAGTTAGCTTGCTTAATATCAATAAAGTCAAAAAACCCAGAATCTTATATGTTTCATATACCTAACATCCACTTAGTTGAGATGCAGGCAGAGGCTGCTGGAATACCTTTAGTTACTTTAGAAACAGAAGGCGTAAAAGAAGAAGAGCTTGAAGATCTGAAACAGGCAATACAGATTGCCCAAGAAAAATATAGGATAGAGGGAATTGTTTCTGGAGCAATAAAATCAAATTACCAGAAACAAAGAGTAGACAAGATTTGCAGTGATTTAGGATTAGCATCATTAGCCCCTTTATGGCAGGCTAATGAAGAGTTATATATCACAGAACTTATAAAAAACTTCCATGTAATAATTGTTGGAATAGCAGCAGATGGCTTGAAAAAAGAATTTCTTGGAACAAGAATAGGATTAACTTTCTTAGATAGGATGCGCTCTTTAAATGTCTCTCCGATTGGTGAAGGCGGAGAGTTTGAAAGCTTTGTTCTAGAGTGCCCTTTATTCAAGAAGAAGATTAAAGTAGAAGATTTTGAAATAAAGATGGAAAATGAAATAACCGGGCATTATTTGATTAAGAAAGCTATATTAGTTTAGAAGTTCCTAGTTCTATCTTCTTTGCAGTTGGAGCTGTTAATCTATATAATCGCTCACCCAAAAGGATTTAAATAAAACTCTATTCCCCTAGAAAAATGCTAGATTCATTTGGGTTAGAGGCTATTCTGCACAGGAAAAGATTATTCTTGATAGACACTAATGTGTTGTTTGGCAGCTCATCCGGAGATTCTAGAATTGAAGATGACCCTCTTAGGTTGGCAGCCAGTTTGGCGCATGATAGTTGGGAGCTAGAGCGCATGCAAACAGTATATGATATAATCAGGCAGAATCCAAATGTGAGATTGACTCGGGAGATCTATATGGAAATTTTGAGTAAATTGGGAGCTATACGAACACATTGTCATGTTCGTAAAAAAGCAAGGCCTATTGGACTGATGGATTCTTATTTTCGCAATCACGAGCGTGAATTGGTTCTTGGGACTGATTATTGGGATCAGACTAAGATGCGGGCGCCTGGTTATATTCTGCAGGAAAGATTCAGTATGAGGCATCCTAATCTAAAGTGTTTGTCTAAAGCAGACATCAGCCTTTTGCTTAAAGCAGTAGAAGTTAGATTGGCAGGTGATCCTTATATGAAGCTGGATATCATATCCGCTGATTATGGAGTGAAGTTAGGGGCAGAGCTGATGTTTGAATTGTTTAATAGGTTTCCAATTGGAAAAGCAGGGCAGAGGAGAAGGCTGCAGCAGAAGAGATGCATGAAAGTGATATCACGTGGATATGATGAGGATTATCACGATGTTTTTGATTCTGCAGCTTATTATGCAGGATTAGTCAGGCAAGCCCGGCATTAGCGTAACTTAGAAGACTTATAATGCTCTTCCTTGTACGATCTTATCCTTACTATCTTCGGCTCCATCTTTCTCTTTGCCATCTCTTCTTTTAGTTTGTCTGCAAAAGCCTGCTGGTCATACCCTAATGCAATTACATCTGGATTCATCTCTTCGATTATCTCATACTTATCAGCTTCATACCCGAGCACAACCTTATCAGCAATCCTCAAGTCCCTTATATGCTCCACTCTCTGTTTTTCATCATATTTTGGAGTAATCCCTTTAACTTCTTTTATGGTTGAATCTCTTGCAAGGACAGCAATCAGATAATCTCCTAGCCTTTTAGCTTCCCTCAAGAAATAAATATGACCAGGATGCAAGATATCAAATGTTCCAAAACACATTACTATTGTCATCTTATATAATTCCATTTATCAGTCGAGTATTTATTCTTTTCTAATTCCTCTGCTGATTTTAGCTCTTCTTTAATCAGTTCGCTTGCTTCAAACTTTATGCCTAACTCTTTCTCAAAACCGCTTATCATCGCTTTTTTTACCCTTTCATAATCTACTTTTTTATTTAACTCATCATTTATTGAAGTCATCCTCTGTTTTACTTTCTTAATCAGCTCTTCACTGCAATTATTAAATAATGAACAATACTTTTCAACATCAATATCAATTAAAACTGCACCATGCTGCAGGATTTTTCCATTTTTTCTTGTTTGCGCGCTCCCAACAATCTTCTTTCTATTAACTAAGAGTTCATACCATGAAGGATCTTTAAAGCAGACAGCTGATTTTTCCTCTTTTTTAACATCAATATTCATTTCTGGCTTTAGTTTGAGATTTCTTAATCCTTGTAATAATCCTTTGCTTATCATCTTATAGCTTTCAACAACAGATTTAGGCATTTCATCTTCATTAATAATAAAAGAATAAGTTAATTCTTTATCGTGCAGTACTGCATTCCCCCCTGTTAGCCTCCTCACTATCTCCACTCCCCTTTTTTTGCATCCCTCAACATTAATTGCCTGCGTGCTTTGAAAATATCCAATCGATAAGCCAGCAGGCTTCCACCTATAGAATCTTAGAACTGGTTTTTTAGAGGTTAATAGTGCTTCGTCTATTGCCATGTTCATTGATGGTGTATTAAAGCCAGTATCTATTAATCTAAGTTTCATACCATTTAGAACTCTATACTAATTTAAATAAATATTGGTTATATCGTAAATCCTTCAGGAAGCCAGCATGTCGTTGTTCCGTTTCTCTCACTCAAAAGATAGAATTTAAAATACCTGTTTGGCCTGAGATATGCATATATATCTCCCCACCACTTAGCACTTTCTCTCCTTTCCTCAGGATCTGGTGGGTAGGTGGTAGGTTGGTAAGATTGAGGGTTATCAGGGGGGGTATCATTAGGATTATGGAACATATCAGAAAGAATACCAGCCTCAGCAAAAACTGCATCTACTTGTTGAGCAATATCATCTGGTTTTTCATTAGGATCTTGTTGCATATTAAGCTGTATTTATCAATTGGTTTTTAAATTTAACTATAATCCCCAGCATGATAAGAACTCCTCACTAATGGGGCAGACTCAACATGCTTGAATCCTATCTCATAACCTAACCTTTCAAACTTCTTAAATTCTTCAGGAGTATAATATTTCTGCACTTCAGCTAAATCTTTCCTTGGCTGTAAGTATTGACCTATTGTCAATATATCTACATTCGCTAATCTTAAAATTCTCATTGTTTTCATTATCTCATCATCAGTCTCTCCTAATCCTATCATCAACCCTGATTTTGTTATCTGTTTTGGATCAATCTCTTTTATCCTCTTCAAGAATATTATAGATGTCTTAAAATCAGCCTTGGGCCTTATATCATCAAACAACCTTTCAACTGTTTCTATATTATGCCCGAAAACATCTGGCTCTGCCCTAAGCACAGCCCTTATCGAATTGCTGTCTCCTTTAAAATCAGGAGTCAGTACCTCTATCTTAGCCTTTGAAAGATTTCTTATCTCTTTTATTGTTTTTGCAAATGTCATTGCACCATAATCTTTTAGATCATCACGGGTAACCGATGTTATCACAACATACTTTAATCCGAGTTCTCTGACTGCCTCTGCTACCTGCTTAGGCTCATGCGGATTAGTATGCAATGGCTTTCCGTTTTTTACATTACAATACTTGCAGTTTCTTGTGCATATATCCCCTAAAATCATAAAAGTAGCTGTTCCTCTGCAAAAACACTCCCCCATATTCGGGCAGTTAGCTTCCTGGCAGACAGTGTGTAGATTTTTATCTTTTAGAATTCCTATAACTTTGTTATATTCTTCTCCACCGCCTAATTTTACCTTTAGCCAATCTGGTTTTCTGAGCATGAAATAAAGAATTCTAGTTGAATTAAAAAGATTTGCTATTCTCACTTGCTTGACAATCTTTACCTTCACTATTACAAAATAACTACAAAAAGAAAGATTTAAATATGGCTGTTTTTTCTCGATAATTAATATGGCGGATAAATCTATTGCTGAAGATATTAGGCTTGTAAAAAGAAGATTAGAGTTGGTAGAAGGGTATCTTCCAATAGCTAAAGAAGCAAGGGGAGCATTGTCAGAATTAGTTGCAAGAGCATCTGAAGATATCACCTGCTATCTAGATGTGGAAGGCCCTGAGTTAGAATCACTTAGGTTACCTCTAGAAGATGCAAAAGAGGCCGATAGATCTTACCCATATACCCACCCTACTTTACAAGAATATGTTGAGGGGTACAATGAACATATTGATTCTGCATTATCTTACCTAAAGCAGGCTGATGATAAGGCTGAGGAAATACATGGTTCACTTACATCCGCACTTGCAGGATTAGATGGTTTGTTATCCCTCTTAAGATATAGAGAAGGAGTTAGTTCAAGTTATCTTTCTAAACTACAGAGAGATTACCCTGCGGCTTTCTCAAACCAAGCTCAGCAGTAATAATAAGGATATATCATAATAATCACTAACAGCTGGGCAATACGCCAGCTCTAATTCAGAAATATATTAATCTTGTACCATTGTATGATCAGCCTGTTTTTATAAATGTAGTGGTTAACTCAAATAAAAAAATAGTATTATAGTCGAGAAATGTAGTGGTTAACTTTCTAAAATCAATCACTTTATCTTCCTAATCCCAATCTCAGCAGCAATAACTAAAACATCATAATAGTCAGAAACAGCAGGGCAATACGCTAACTCTAATTCAGAAATATCTTTTAATGTCATTCCAGCTTTGATTGCAGTTGATATTATGTTTATTCTTTCTTTTGCTCCAGCACCAATTGCCTGCCCCCCTATTACTTTTCCTTTTTCATCAGCTATTATCTTTACTGTTAATTCATTTGCTGGCCCAAACCATTCAGGCCTGTTCTTTCCTTTAGCCTTTCCAATAACTGTTTTTATCCCATAATGCTCTGCAAAGAATGAATTAAATCCAGTTGCAGCTATCTCAACATCATCAATTACAGAAACAAATGTTCCTAAAATACCCTTAAACTCCTTATCTCCGCCAGCTGCATTTATTCCTGCAACCATACCTTCGCGATAAGCATTATTAGCTAATATTGAATTCCACTTTTCTTTATTGATTAATGAAGAAACAGCGCAGCAATCACCAACTGCATAAACATCTTTAACAGATGTTTCCACCTTCTCATTAACCTCTATTCCGCCTTTACCTATTTTCAGGCCACTATCCTTAAAAAGCTCAACATTTGGCTTTACTCCAGTTGCCATTACCACAAGTGACTTTTCTTTTATCTCTTCTATTTTCTTTCCTAGTTCTAACTTAATCCCTTTTTGCTTTAGTTTTTCCTCTAATATTTCAGAGATGTCTTTATCAATAGCCTTCGGAAAGCAGCAAGGCAGCATATCAATAACAGTAACATCCATACCTTTCTTTTTCAAAGCGACTGCAGCCTCTAATCCGATAGCCCCTGCTCCAATCACGATTGCTTTTTCACCCTTCTTTACATTTTTCTTGATCTCTTCAGTATCTTTTATATTATGTATGGTAAATATCTTATTCTCTGTTTTGATATGCGGAACAAACGGCTTAGCTCCAGTTGCAATAATCAGTTTATCATAACCTATACTGCCATTAATCAACTTTTTATCCAAATCTATACTATCAATTTTAGTGTTGGAAACTAATTTAATCCCCATCTTATCAAGGCTCAAAGAATGCTTAAGGCCATCTCCGTTTAATTCGCCATCAATAACCCATGGCAGCCCGCACTGGTGCATAAGATCAAAATCCTTTTCGTCGATTATAGTTATCTCCGCATTTCTATCTTGTTTCTTTGCAGCTAAAGCTGCTCCAAAACCAGCTGCTCCTAAACCCAATATAACTATTTTCATAATAGGTTGAAATTAGATATCAGAATTTAAAGGTTTCTATTAATCAGGACTCAGATATATTTTTAAATAAATATCTATTTCAGTTAGACTATGTTAACAATACCCTCTCAAGTTGAAGGAGTTGACTATCACCTCGATGATGTTACTCTCAAATATAGGGTAACCTATTGTTTTAGAGGTGTTCTTCCTCGCTTAGAGGAAGGAAGTGAAATACTTGACTTGGGTTGCAATAGGGGAATTACAACCAAACACTTAGGTAGATTATATCCTCATTGCAGGGTAATAGGCGTAGAGATATTGCCTGGCTATTTGACAGAAGAAGCAGAGGGAAATGTAGATTTTATCGTTGGAGATGCGTTTACTGATCTTGAGCGAAGAACATTTGATATGGTGATTGCAATGAATAATATTTATTTTATGCTTATTCATCACCCCCTTGAAGTTCAAAAAAAGGCATTGACAAAAATTATGAGAGATTTAAAACGCTTAACTAGGCCGAGAGGTTATTTGTTAATTGCGGGGCAGCAGGGAAATGCAGAGTTTATAGAAAGGGGATTAATGTACAGGTGTATTGTGCAAATGGATGGAAATAATTCTTGGACATTAAGGAGGGAAGATGTATTAATCGAAAAAGCTTTTGAGTTCTCTGATGCGTTGAAAACTGCAATAGATGCCTTAAAGAATTAAATTCTATTCATACTCAATCGTTGCAGGCGGCTTCTGGCTAATGTCATAAACAACCCTATTAACACCCTTAACTTCATTTATTATTCTATTGGAAACGTGCTCTAAGAATTCATAAGGCAGCTTTGCCCAGTCAGCTGTCATTGCATCTACACTATTAACAGCTCTAAGTGAAATAATATTTTCATAAGTTCTTGCGTCTCCCATAACTCCAACTGCCTTTACAGGCAGCAAAGCAGCAAATGCCTGCCATACCGTATCATAAAGTCTTTTACTCTTAAGTTCAGAAATAAATATGTAATCTGCATCTTGCAATACCTTAATCCTTTCTCGTGTAACCTCCCCTAATATTCTTACTGCTAAACCTGGACCTGGAAATGGATGTCTGTAAAGAAGCTCAGCAGGTATCTTAAGCTGTTCTCCTAATTTCCTTACTCCGTCTTTATACAAATCCTTAATAGGCTCTAAAACCTTTAGCTTCATATTCTTTGGAAGTGCAACATTATGATGGCTTTTTATCTTATCTGCTTGCTTAGAAGGCTGCGCAGACTCTATCCTGTCTGGATAGATTGTGCCTTGAGCTAAAAACTTGATCTTATCACATTCCTTCTCAAGTAATTTTGCTTCTTTATCAAAAACATCTATGAATGTCTTTCCGATTATCTTCCTCTTCTCCTCAGGGTCTGTAACTCCTTTTAATCTGTCTAAAAATATATCAGCAGCTTCAACATACTTCATATTCAGCCCTAACCTATCATATCTTTCCTTGACTTCTTCCATCTCATACTTTCTTGCTAATCCATGGTCAATAAATACTCCATGTAATTTCTTACCTATTGCAAGATTTATCAAAGTAGCAGCAACTGTTGAATCGACTCCTCCTGAAACACCCATTATTACATGGTCATCTTTTACTTCTTCTTTAATCTCTTTTATTATCTTCTGGGCTAAGTCTTTAATATCAAAATCCTTCTTTGCTTTGCATATCTCAAATACAAAATTTTCTAAGATAAGATTCCCTTTAGGCGTATGTGTAACCTCAGGATGGAACTGCACGCCATAGATGTTCTTCTCAAAATTCCCTATAGCTGCATTCTTGCAAGTATCAGTAGAAGCTAATGTTACAAAACCTTTAGGCAACTCTTCAACAGCATCACCATGCGACATCCAAACAGATTCTTCCTTACCTAAACCTTTAAAGGGCGTGTTCTTATTAACTATCTTTATTTTTTTCTTCCCATATTCCTTTATTGAATTAGGAACTACTTTTCCGCCCATCTGCTTCCCAATTAGCTGCTGCCCATAACATATACCCAAAACAGGAATTCCCATAGATAATATCTTTTCATCAGATATAGGAGCATCCTTTCCATAAACAGAAGAAGGCCCACCTGAAAGTATTATTCCCTGAGGATTAAGATTTTTTATCTTTTCAACAGAAACATCATAAGGAACTATTTCAGAAAAAACACCAAGGTCACGGATACGCCTAGAGATAAGATGGCAATATTGCCCGCCAAAATTGACTACTATCAGCATATAATCAGATATACAAGCTTATTTTTAAACTTTTCTATAGAATCTTTATCTCCTGATAATTCTCATTATGCGGTAATCTATCTCCTATTTCTTTTCCAGTTCTTTTTTAGCCTTACTTTGCGTTAAATTCAAGTAATTATCTTTTGAAACGACAGATTTGCCTGTTTTTTTCTCTAACTCTTTTCTTGTGTTTTTTGCAATAGTTCCTCCTTCAACAGCTGATTCCTTGCATTCATCAAATCCTTTTGAATCTTTGGCAGTAGTTATATCTGTTGTTGCCTTTTCACCAACCATAGTAAGAATTAACTCCCAATCTGCCATATGATCCCTTAAATTTTGGCTTTTTTTCTTTAATCCCTTAAATTGCTTATATTCCTGAATAGTTTTATCAAAAGTAGCCTTTGAAATTCATTTGTGAGTATGACAAAATCCTCTTGCTCTTGAATGCCTCTGCCTTTCCACTCATCTGTTAAGTCTTGCCTTATTGCAATCCCCCTCAATCTCTTGTCAATCCAGTCTTTAGGATAACCCTTTAATTCGTAATATTCCTTAACTCTATCCTGGGCAAGTTCAGGGTTTTCTATTTCTTGAATACGCTCATAGCCCACTTTAGCCAACCATAGCTTGAATGGTTCTGCCTTTGGAGAAGGGATTGACTGGATTAGCCTAAAAGCGTCTTTTGTGTTTACGCAGTCAGAATACCTCATTTTGCCATCTTTTGCCTGCAATTTCAAACCGTGACAAATTGTCACGAGTTGCGATTCTCTCTCTTTTAGCTTTCTCCAATAAGCTAGCTCATCTTTGCTGTCTGTAAGCACAGCTATAATATCAGATACAGAGAAATACCATTCTTCATCATGCCAGATTCTTCTTATCTTTTTATCTTGGAATACAATCAATGATTTTTCTTTGTTCATTTCATGTTCTCCTAAACAATCTTTATCTCCTGATAATTCTCATTATGCAATAGCTTAGAAGCAATCTCTTTAGCGATTTTTTCCTTATCAGCAGCATCAATATACAAAGCCCAGAGAACACCTTTCTCCATGCTTGTAATCTCTTTTAACTCAAGTCTTTCTTTGAGCACATGCATCAGGCCTTCACACTTATCATCTGTATCACTCACAAGCACATAAACAGCATCTGCATCTTTCTCTAAGACATGTGAAAACTTATTCTTGTTTGCATTTACCAAAACATCAACCTTGCCAATCTTCTTAGAGAACTTCTCAGCATCTCCATCAATCTCAAACTTATAATACATCTCTCTTTTAACCTTTCCAATCTTATATCCCATCTTTTCAATAGTATGAAAAGTAGTTATAGCAGTAGTATCTGGTATCTTCAATCCCACAAATAATTCTACTGCACTCATTTTAGATACTCCCTTATGCTTTCAAATATCTTTCTTCCGGGCCCTGCAGACTCTCCATTTGAATGCATCCCAGGCACCTGTCTCATCCATGCAGCCCTTTCAGGATGCGGCATCATGGCTAAAACATTGCCTTTCTTATTTACAATACCTGCAATATTGATCAAGGACCCATTAGGATTAGCAGGAAACTTATCAGCAATATTCCCAGTTTCATCACAATACCTGAACAATAACTGGTCATTCGCAAGCAGATATCTAACCAAGGTCTCATCCTTTGTAGCAAACCTTCCTTCGCCATGCGCAATAGGGACATTCATAACTTCCCCCTCATTTAGCTTAAGATTGAATGCATTCTTTTTCTTTGAGAAATTCTTAATCTTTATCCATGTGCAGTAAAACCCAGATACAAACGGATTTTTATTAGGAGCAAGAGCCATCTGCACCTTATCTTGTAATCCAGGAATTATTCCAGACTCAACTATTATTTGGCAGCCATTGCATATCCCCATAACTACCTTTCCTTTTTCAGCTTCTTCTTTTATAATGTTCATGACAGGGTCCTTTGCAGCTATTACTCCTGCTCTGATCCTATCCTCATAGCTCCATCCGCCAGGCAGCACATAGCCGTCATAAGAATCTAGATTCCTTGTATCATTCCATCTTACGATATCTGCTTTCATCCCAACAGATTCTATAGCACGAGCTGTTTCATTCTCACAATTTATTCCAGGAAATAAAATCACTGCGATTTTTGACATTTTAGATTATTCTTTTTCTTACAAGCCCATAGGCTTCTTCTAATAACCTCTGTATGGGTCTTTTTGCACAATGAACAAGTGCAAATAACATAGTGTTATGGTATAGGATATCTGTTGCTGCTCTTTCTACCCTGCTAGCCAAATTATTATAGGTGCTTGGACCATCATTTCTGTACCCCTCATTAGGATACATTTCTGCCCTCCTGTCCTCTGATACTCCCACTAGGATTTCAACATCGCCCATTGCTTTTTTAGGATATTTGCCTAGAATCCTCCATTGCAATGAATCTATTGACCCGCAATTAAAAGCTAAAAAACCAAGTGACCCTGGCATGGAGTCATACATCCCAGTGAACTGCCCTCTTTTATTAGCTGGAATATACCCTTCTCCTGTACACAAGCCTATCACTTCATCTCTCGGCCCGCCACGAAATTCAACAATATCTCCCTCCACTGGCAACTGGTGTTTTCTAATTGGATTGGGCAACTCATCAGAATTTGGTTGGCCATAAACACGTTGGAATAATTCAATTGGATCCTTCCTAAAAGGAGTATCCCAATCTAATTTTAAATCTTGTAATCTATATGCCATTTTTAATCACCTCATAGCCCTCGCAACACCAGTTGTCCAGGCTTTCTTTAGCTCATCTATCTCTAACTTAACTAAAACATCACTACCTTTCTGAACAATCAATGATTTATTCTCAACAGTTTTTCCAATCTTGACTATCTTTACACCATGTCTTTCAAATATATTATTTACATTCTCAATATTTTTATCATTAACCTCAAAAACAAAGCCAGATGATTCTGAAAACAATATCTTATCATTCCTCAATCCGCTAAAATCCAAACTGACTTCAGCCCCTATCTTTCCGTCTGCTTCTCCCCCTAATATCATCTCAGAAACAGTAGTTAACAACCCACCGTCAGATATATCGTGGCAGCTCAAAAATAATCCATTATCGATGCAGTCAATCACAGCATATATTGTATTCTTCTCTTTTTCAAACTCAATCTTAGGAACATTCAAACCATTTTCTTTATGCAGTTCATAATAAACACTTCCGCCTAACTCATCCTTTCTCTCACCAGCTAAAAACAAGCTGGAATTTTTCTCTTTTATCTTCATTGTAACTGCTTTTGTATAATCTTCCATATAACCCATGCAGGCTATCACCGGTGAAGGATCTATCTGCTTTCCTGCAATACTTTCATTATAGAAACTTACATTGCCAGAAACAAAAGCAACAGGACTTTTCCCGTCCCCTTTCCAGCAGAGCTTATTTGCAGCATCAGCAATCCCTTTTACACTTTCAACAAAATCATTGAATGCTTCTGGAACTTCAGGATTTCCAAAGTTTAAGCAGTCAGTCATCCCATAAGGTATTGCGCCAACAGCAGCAACATTTCTCATCGCCTCTGCAACAGCAGCAACTCCGCCCAAATAAGGATTGATTCTTGAATATCTTGGATTATGGTCAACAGACAAAGCAACACCTGCTTTGTTTCCGGGAATAGGTGCTTGTATACCGGCATCAGCCTCTCCTGGGCGAATAACTGCCAATCCCTGGACTTCTGTATCATAGTGCTTGTAGATCATTGCTTTAGAAGCGACATTTGGATTATTCAAAACCTTAAGCGCAATTGAATTATAATCAGAAGGCTCTTTTAAGTTAGGTTCTTTAAAATTCCTCTTCATCTTTTTCTTATCTCTTTTATATCTTATCCCCCCTGTAAGCATATTCACCGGAACATTGCATATTACCTTGCCTTCATGCTTAAGAATATAACCAGTAGATTTAGTTACCTTTCCAATAACAGTAGCCTGCGCTCCTTCAGCAACATTTGGCAGTTCAAACTCTTCATTGTAAATTTTTAATATTGTCGGAGTAAAAGAAGAAGGGCTTATCCATGTGAACCTTTCCTGTGTCTCTCCACAAGCGATAATATAAGGCGGCAAGTTCTTCATTGAAATATGTATATTATCAATATCAATATCAGCTCCAAAGCCGCCTGCGTCACAGAGCTCTGAAGTAGCGCACATTATCCCGCCAGCGCCCATATCCTTAAAGCCTAACACAATCTTTTTTTCCTTTGCTTCTTTAAACACAGCCTCTGTTGCTCTTATCAAAACATTCTTTAGGAAAGGGTCAGGAACCTGCACAGCGCCTTTATTATATTCCTCCTCTGATTCATCTAATATCAAAGAAGCAAAAGCAGCTCCCCCAAAACCAGAATTGTCAGTTGCTTTTCCAACAATCACAATATCATAGCCGTCTGAATTCTCAGGAGCAGCACTGTGGAATATCTCATTCTCTTTTATTATCCCTAATGTTACCACATTAACTAAACAATTATCATTAAAGCTTTCATTAAAATAAACATCTCCTGCAATAACCGGAATGCCTAATGGATTTCCATAACATGCAATGCCCTCAACTACGGAATTTGCAACATACTTCACATAATTTTTCTTTGTTCCGTTTGGATCACCAAATCTTAAAGGATCTGCGCATGCAATCACTCTTGCGCCCATGCAAAGAACATCCCTTACATTCCCGCCTATTCCAGTAGCAGCGCCTTCATAAGGCACAACCTGGGAAGGATGATTGTGGGATTCATGCGAAATAACAATCCCATATTGCTCACCATCAACTTTTGCAAATTTTATTATTCCAGAATCTTCTTTAGGCCCCATTATCACAGTCGGTCCAGAAGTAGGTAATAATTTTAAAGTTTCCTTGCTTGACTTATAGGAACAATGCTCGCTCCATTCAATATTGAACATATGTATTTCAGTAAGAGTAGGATCTCTTCCAATAAGCTTTACGATCTCCCTGCATTCACTCACCTTTAAAGCCAAAGAATTCTTTTTTATAAACTGCTGAATATCAGGATCAGACATGCTTGTAATCTGCACTTTTTCGATATCAACGTCCCCCATTTTTCTCAAAAAGAAAGGATTAGGGATTATATATAAATCTTGTGATAGTTGGTTGTGCCTACGAAAAAGTAGGATATTTATCTAAGTTCCATCGCTTCTTCAGCAAGATGCCCCAATACTGCACAAATAGGATCTGTAATGGCATTTGTGATAAGGAAGATTATCAAGAACCAAACCCATCCTTCTATATAACCTTCCGGATTTTCTGTGATATTTTTGTTGGTAACTTTATCAATACCTTCTGTCCCATCCGGCATACTAATAATTATGGAAGTTATGATTAAAGCTAATAAACCTCCAACTACTGCTCCAATTCCAGCTCCTGATTTTCCCATATTCTATTAGTAATTCTTTACTATTTTTAAGTTTTTGTTAGTACGCACTCATTACCGCCTTCATAAGCCACCTTATAATTGTTGCATTCCCAATTCTCACCAAATCCTGAATTAAAGTTTATATTAAAATTATATGTATCGCCAGGTCGGATATACATTGGTTCAGACCTCAACGATTCAAGTTTGTTTAATGTTTTGCAATCAATAGTCACCTGAAAGACTGCACCAATATCTGCTTTATTAGTAAGAGGTATCCTCGCAGTTGATCCCATTATTCCCTTGCCACCATCTTGGGTGGACCCCAATTCAAACGAAATATCTCTAGGTTTAAAATCACATTTATATTCCGGGCATCCTGCTGTAACGCCCCCAGAAGGGGTTTGAAGACACCCTGCAATAGATACTGTAAGAATCAACATAACCAAGACTAATATTTTTTTCATTTTCATACCCCCATATACCAAACTGTTTTTACATTAATTCCCCATAGAATCGCTAAGCGACGAGCATCTTCGTAGGACTCCTTAGGCACTATTACGCTAAAATCAACACCTTTCCTAGAAGAGAAAGTTCTCCATTGATTCTTGGTGTGTTCTGTGTCTAAAGTTTGAGTGGTTTCAGCTTCACAACATTCATAGTTTCCATCCTTATAGAATATCATATCAGGAACATATCCCTCATATTCAGAGGGCATTCCATTAGGATGACTTATGTGGTCAGCCCAAACTTTATAACCTTCGGCTTCTTTTTTATTCACAAGGTCGAGTATCAACTTATTATGTATGCTTTCTTCGGTTCTCATGTAATCTCACCTTTGATTTGATTAGTGGATGTTATTAACACCCCCACAAACAGGAGGAATAATAAGTATTTAAATGTTATCTTATTTATTCCAATTACTTAATAATAGTTATAATTTTATAATAGTTATAAAATTGTTATTAAAATAAAAAGATTTATAAATAAAAAGATATTTATACTCCAATAAGGGAGGTTATATAAAATGGCTCAACTTAATTATGATGCGGTGATTAGCGTATTAAAAAACTATAAAGGAATAGGTGATTCCGAAGCAAAATTATTTTCAAGACTGATTCAAAGGCAAAGATTCACAATTGATGATGTAAAAAAGATTTTGAAAGATATCAAGGAAAAAAAAGCCAATTCTCGTGCATACCAACTGATCGATTCGTTAAAAAAAAATGAATTAATCGATGAGATTAAAAAGAGTAATCCTAAAACTTATCGTCCAATACACCCCAGGGTACTATTTAATGAACTAAAAAAGGAACAAGAACAGTTTGAAGATGCGTTTGGAGTGATTGAACAGGCTTATGAAACTTGCGGTGAAGCTAGGGAAGAATCATCTAATGGAACAGAAACCTATCAAAACGAATCCATGATTTTGAGTAAAATCCAAGAGCTTATAAGTTCAGGTTATTGCGTAAAAAAAGTAGTATGCAACAACTGGTATATGTCAAGTTTACTAAGCAATGTTTCAAATAAAGACTACTCAAAAGAAAAAAAGGATGGAACTACAAACTGTGTTATCTTTGAAAAAAAGAATTTAAGGGCAATTTTTTTAGTTATAGACATTACTGACTTGAGCGGGGTATCTAGAAAAGAAGGCATTTTCATTCCGGATTCAAATTTTGCGGACTGTTTTTGCGAAAAGAGGTGTTAGCATGTTAAAAAATAATGAAGCAATCTTAACTGTTTTGTGCTTGGTTGGAAAGATAGTTGGAAGGACAAAACTACAAAAAATGATGTACCTCTTACAGACAGAGCAAAAACTACCAATTAACCTAGACTTTCAAATATATTTGTATGGTCCGTTTAGCAGGGGTTTAAACAATGAAGTTGACAAAATGATATCTGATGGATTAATTGAAAACACGCAGACTATAACTAATCTTGGAGGAGTATGTTATGAGTACACAATCTCTGATAAAGGCAGAAAGACTGCTATGAACATACTAGAAAAATTACCGAGAGACATAAAGGAAAAAATAATAACCAATATCTCAAAATTTGGTTCAATGACTGCAACAGACATTGTAAGATATGTATATGAAAATTATCCTGATGCAAAACCTAGACAATCTTAATTCATAAGCAGATTGTAAAAGGATTCAAAAAATGAAAAATAAAGATTCAATAAACTCAACGGTTGTGCCTATAGGAGAATACGCCTTTTCGCAAATAGCTAAAAATAAAATTTATTTTTTCTCGAAGCCGAAAAAGATGAATACACATATCAAATACGTCTTTTTTTATCAAGTTAAGCCAATCCAAGCTATAACTCATTATGGAATTATAGAACAACAAATAGAAGACGCTGATAAACGGATTAATCTAATAGAAAAAATGAAGACGTTCAGAGACCCTTCAAAAAAAGCATCCGCATATAAATTTTCAAGAATAGAGAAATTAAACTCATCTATTCCGTTTTCCGATAGCACATCAATTCAAGGAAGAATAAACGGGAACTTCGATAAAATTATAAACTTAAAAAACACAGGAGGGTTGTTCAAATGATACCTACCCCAAATCTAAAATTTATTGACTTATTCGCAGGGATAGGCGGATTTAGGATAGCTTTAGAGAAACACGGGGCTAAATGTGTTTTTACATCTGAATGGGATAAAGAAGCTCAAAAAACATACAGTGAAAATTTTGGAGAAGTGCCTCAGGGAGATATTACTAAAATAAATGAAAAAGAGATACCTAATCATGATATCATTTGTGCTGGTTTTCCATGTCAAGCGTTTAGTATTTCGGGTAAACAACAGGGATTCAAAGATGCTAGAGGAACCCTATTTTTTGATATTGCGAGAATCGCAAAGCATCACCAACCAAAAGTATTATTTTTGGAAAATGTTAAAAACTTAGTTAAACATTATAATGGAAATACTTTAAAGGTAATTTTAAGGATTTTAGATGAAATAGGATATGATGCTTACTATGGTGTTCTAGTGGCAAGCCATTACGGAGTTCCTCAAGCTAGAGAACGAATTTATATTGTCGCCTTTAGGAAAGACTTAGGTGTTAATTATTTTTACTTTCCAAAACCAATGTATAAAAAGATTTACCTTAAAGATATTTTAGAAGAGGATAGTGTTACAGCAGAGCACATAATAAACCGAAAAGACATCAGATTTTGGGAAAAAGATCAACATCCGCAATTAAAGCCTATCCAAATTGGACAAATAAACAATGGGGGACAAGGGGAAAGGATATACAGCATTAATGGACATGCAATAACTTTATCTGCATACGGTGGTGGAGCCGCAGGAAAGACAGGGGCTTATTTAGTTAATGGAAAGATAAGAAGGTTATCCCCCAGAGAATGCGCACGAGTTCAAGGATTCCCTGAATGGTTCAAAATCCCTGTAAGCAGATCTCAAGCATATAAGCAATTTGGAAATAGCATTTCTGTCCCAGTGGTTGAACACATTTATTTGCAAATACTGAAAGTTTTGAATTCAGATAAAATAAACGAATTAAAAAGCGAAGACATTCCTATTAGAAAAAGATATGATTATACTATGCAAACGCAATTAATAAAGGTGTTACAATGAATGAAAAGGAATTATTAGGTTCAGAAACCGCTAAAGATGGATTTAGAAATGAAGAAGATATAATAAATAAATTCAATAATTGGAAAAAAGATAAAATTGCTCAAGAATGGCTTGTCATTATGGGTTATATTCTTGAAGAGATAGAATATGTTAAGGCTGTAAAAGTAGGCGGAAATTATAAAACCGATGTGCAGGTTCAAGTAACAATTAAACTAAAAGAAGCATTTGACTGCGAAAATTTATCAGTCAAATTGGTGAGCAATCCTCAGGGATTTAATCAAATCGATAAAAGAGAGATAGAAAAATATGTTGAAATGTGGAAAATTCCTAAAGATATTGAAGAAATTTTAAAACTATTTACTGGAAAAACTAAATCCGCGGATACTTCCAAGTTAAAAGATCCAAGAAGAATGTTATTGAGCGAAATGGCAGTCAAAGACCAAGAAAAGATTTTAAACTTCTTCAACAAAAATAAAATATTAATAATCTCAGATGTATTAAAAGGAAGAGATAAATTTGCAGCGGATTGGATGCTTGTAATTCTTAAAAAAGAAGAAGATAGTTATGAATGGGCATTAAAAGATATAAATACAGTGATGAATATTTTTGGTCAAGGAGATGTGAGAATTACTGACCAAGGAAGTTTAAAAATTGGTCAAATAGGAATGCAAAGAAAGGGCGGAGATGGCGGGAGAGAATCCGCAAAAATGCTTCAATTTAAAATAAATCCCTGCTCATTATTTGACAACGATAAAAATGCCTGATACTTTTTCTAAAAAGAAAAGAAGTCAAATAATGTCAAAAATTAAGAGCAAAGATACTTTGCTTGAGATTGACTTTAAGGAATTGATAAAAGGATTAAGATTTCAATATCAACCCAAGATTTTCGGAAAACCTGATTTTGCATCAAAAAAGTTTAAGATATCTATTTTTATTGACAGTTGTTTTTGGCATAAATGTCCTAAACACTTCAGAAAACCAACATCCAATAATTTTTATTGGACTAAAAAAATAAACCGCAATGTTGAGAGATCAAAAGAAGTTAATAATCATCTTAAAAAGAAAGGTTGGAAAGTTTTAAGGTTTTGGGAGCATGAAATTAAAAAGAATCCTGGTAAATGTTTAATTAAGATAAAAAAATCTATTCTTAGGTAACTTCTTTCTTTATCTCATCGATAATTCATGTAGATCAAGTTAGTTATAATTTTTTCTATTCCGTCAGCCCCAGATTCTCTCTTCGCTCATCAGATTATCTATCAAATAATTCACCTATATCTCCCCTCAATTCCTCTTCCATCTTGTCACAATAACCATGCCTGCAGCCTTCTGCAGTAAAGAACTTCTTTGGCTCTTTTGCTAAACTAAATGTATACTCAGCATCTTTTATATTGACAGTGCGGTCATTTGTCCCATGCAGCATAAAAACATCTCTTGGAGAAATATCTGCTATATAATTATCAGGATCAATTGACATAAGATAATTATTTGATGCAAGATTGCTGCTCTTTACATGAAAGCCTGCGCTGCTTATCACAATAACTCCTTTAAACCTTTTTTCAATTGCAGCAGCGATTATAGCATACCTTGCCCCCATGCTTTCGCCTGCTATTGCTATATTATTCTTATCAACACCCTTTATCTCACTGAGAACATCAAATGATTTCAGAGCATCATACACACTTAAATGCTGTATCGGCTCATTACCTTCCAAAAATAAGGAATAGTCTTGCTCCATTCCAGGATAATTCCCTACTGTCTCTCCAATTCCTCTTTGGTCAATTGTCAAAACAGCATAACCCCATTCTGATATGATAGAAGCAAGCCTTGCTTCTGCCTCTTTAGAAACCCCTCCGCCAGGCAATAAAACTAAACCAGGAACATTCTCTTTACTTTTAGGCATAAAAAGAAATCCATATATCTTTGCTTCATTCCCAAGAAATGGCCTGCTCATAAAGTTTATAGAATAAATATCAAGAGTGCCTGTGCTGTTCATCAAGGACATCTTATATTCTGCATCCCCCCTATCTGGAGAATAATACATCTTGTTTCCTTCAATCTGATACTTAGGCTTATTGATAAACTTAAATACAAAAAAAGCTATTATCAAAACAAGAATAACAAACAATATCAGCTTTAATGTTCTCTTTTTGATTTTCATGAACAATTATTCAAACCCCCTATAACCCCTACAAAAGGAAGTAACCTAAATATTTAACTCGCCCTTTTGCTTACTTTATCAAGCTATGATACTCCTGCAATGACTTTATAGTTCCCTGGTCATTAAGATATTCTTTTATCCCTTCAGCAGCAGCTTTTGCAGCAGCTGGTGTTGTGATATAAGGTATCCTGTATTTTATTGCAGACTTTCTTATGTAGGAATCATCGTATTTGCTTGCTTTACCTATCGGCGTGTTTATGACCAGCTGAATCTCCTTGTTTTTTATGGCATCAACTATATTTGGCCTGCCTTCATGAACTTTTTTTATAATCTCTGTTTTTATTCCTTTCTTCATGAGGAATTCGTGAGTTCCTTCTGTTGCAAGTATCTTAAATCCTGCTTCAGAAAGTATTTTTGCAGCATCGACAATAAGCTCCTGGTCTTTAGGGGCTACTGTGATTAATGCAGTTCCTTCTGTTGGCAATCTCATTCCAGCAGCTTCCTGAGCTTTGAAATAAGCTACTCCAAAGGTATCTGCCATCCCTAAAACCTCTCCTGTTGACCTCATTTCAGGTCCTAAGATAGGGTCTACCTCAGGGAACATATTGAACGGGAAAACAGCTTCTTTTATCCCTACATGAGTATATTTCTTTTTCGTAAGATTCATATCCTTCAAATTTTTTCCAATTATAACTTGTGTCGCTATGCTTGCCATTGAGACATTTGTAACTTTTGAGACTAATGGAACTGTTCTTGATGCGCGCGGATTAGCCTCAAGAATATACACCTTATCATTAGCAATTGCATATTGTATGTTAATCAGCCCGATAACATTTAGCTCAAGCGCAATCTTTTTAGTGTATTCCTCCATTGTCTTAATATGCTGTTCAGGAATGCTTTTTGGAGGTATTGAGCATGCGCTGTCTCCTGAATGTATCCCTGCAAGCTCTATGTGCTCCATGATGCTGGGGATAACTACATCTTCTCCGTCTGAGATTGCGTCAACCTCTGTTTCAATTGCATTATCAAGGAATCTGTCAATAAGTATAGGCCTGTCTTCAGACATATCCACTGCTGCATTCACATAGCTGGTAAGCATTTTTTCATCATAAACAACTTCCATCCCCCTTCCACCAAGAACATAAGACGGCCTTACCATAAGGGGATAGCCTATTTTTTTTGCAATCTCTAATGCTTCTTTTAATGATTTTGCAGTTCCGCTTTCTGGCTGTGGAATTCCTAATTTTATCATTACCTGCCTGAATCTCTCCCTGTCTTCTGCAAGGTCTATGCTTTCAGGGCTTGTCCCGAGTATTTTTACTCCAGCTTCTTCAAGCTCTCTTGCAAGATTCAAAGGAGTCTGCCCTCCAAATTGAGCTATTACCCCTATCGGATTCTCTTTATTATATATGCTCAATACATCTTCAACAGTAAGCGGCTCAAAATAAAGCTTGTCAGATGTGTCATAATCTGTAGATACTGTTTCTGGGTTGCAGTTTACCATTATTGTTTCATATCCTTCATCCCTTAAAGTGAATGCTGCATGCACGCAGGTGTAATCAAATTCTATTCCCTGCCCAATCCTGTTTGGGCCTCCGCCTAAGATCATCACTTTTTTGTTAGGGCTCACTCCGACTTTATCAGGCGCATTATAAGTTGAGTAATAATAAGCAGCATCAGCTCCGCTTACAGGGACTGGCTCCCATGCCTCAACCTTGCCCAGCTTTATTCTTTTTTCCCTCATCTCTTTTTCTTTTACTCCTAAAATCTGGCTTAGGTATTTATCAGAAAATCCATCTTCTTTTGCTTTGATCAAAATTTTGTCAGGAAGCTCTTTTCCTTTGTATGTTATTATCTCTTCTTCAAGCTCAACAAGCTCTTTCATCTGCTGGATAAACCAGTGCTTTATTTTTGTCATCTCATAAAGCTCTTCAACACTTACTCCTTTTCTTAATGCTTCGTACATTACAAACTGCCTTTCACTTGTTGGATAAGCAAGAAGCTTTTTCAATTCTTCAGCAGATAGCTTGTTGAAATTTTTAGCAAACCCTAGCCCATATCTTCCTTTTTCCAGAGACCTTATTGCTTTTTGGAATGCCTCTTTGTAATTTTTTCCTATGCTCATTACTTCGCCAACAGCTCTCATCTGCGTTCCTAATTTATCTTCTGAGCCCTTGAATTTTTCAAATGCCCATCTGGCGAATTTTATAACGACATAATCTCCAGAAGGAACATATTTGTCTAATGTTCCGCCTTTCCAGTAAGGCAGGTCTTCAAGGGTGCAACCTCCTGCAAGCTTTGCAGAAACCAGTGCAATCGGAAACCCAGTTGCTTTTGAAGCAAGCGCAGAGCTTCTCGATGTTCTTGGATTGATCTCAATAATCACTAATCTGTCGTCTTTAGGATTATGCGCCCATTGGATATTTGTTCCTCCGATAACACCTATTGCCTCAACAATTTTATATGAATAATCTTGCATCTTTTCCTGAAGATCTTTTGAGATAGTCAGCATAGGCGCTGAACAGAACGAATCTCCTGTGTGAACTCCCATAGGGTCTATATTTTCTATAAAACATACAGTTATCATATTGTTTTTTGAGTCTCTTACAACTTCAAGCTCAAGCTCTTCCCACCCAATAACTGCTTCTTCTATCAAAATCTGGCCTACAATACTTGCAGCTATACCTCTATTTGCAAGTATCTCCATCTCTTCTTCATTATATGCAATTCCACCGCCTGTTCCGCCCATTGTATAAGCAGGCCTTATAACTACAGGATAGCCTAACTGCTTTGCAATCTTAAGCGCTTCTTCAACAGAATATGCAGGGTCGCTCAATGGCAGAGGTATTCCCAACTTGTTCATTGTTTTTTTGAATTCTATCCTATCTTCCCCTCTTTCAATAGCATCTGCTTGCACCCCTATAATCTTAACATTCTGCTTTTGAAGAAATCCGCTTTTGAAAAGCTTTGAAGACAGATTCAATCCGGTCTGTCCGCCTAGATTAGGCAATAATGCATCTGGCTTTTCTTTTATAATTATTTTCTCAATCGTTTCGACTGTCAATGGCTCGATATAAGTTGCATCTGCCATTTTCGGGTCAGTCATGATAGTTGCAGGGTTAGAGTTGACTAAGACTATCTTATAGCCTGCAGCCCGTAGCGCTTTACACGCCTGTGTTCCAGAATAATCAAACTCACACGCTTGGCCGATGATTATCGGGCCAGAACCTATTATTAGCACCTTATCTATTCCTTGTATTTTTTTTGACATTTTTATTACCCCCTTAAATCAATCAAAAACTAACTTTATAAACTTTATGTTCTAGATTTTAATTATATTTTGTATAATACTCCTCTAACGAGTTGACTGAAATCTTATTATTAATTAGCGCTTTAATTGCTTTCACAGATGCCTTTGCAGATGACATTCTGGTTATATAAGGTATGCCTTGTTCTACACATGTTCTTCTTATTATAGCAGAATCACTTTTTGCATGAGATCCCCTATGTAGGTTAATAACTAACTGTATCCCATTATTTTTCATCATCTCTAGTAGTAATGAATCATCTCTTAATTTAGGCACTTTTATTGACCTAATCCCATTTTTTTTGAAAACTTCTGATGTACCTTTTGTGCAATACAGCTTAAAGCCCATCTCGATTAACTCTTTTGCTATAGGGACTGCTTCTATTTTATGCCTTTCTCTCCCTATTGCCATTATTATATTGCCGTTTGAAGGTAATTCAGAACCTGCTGCTGCCTGTGCTTTGTAAAAAGCCTTATCAAAATTTTCATCAATTCCCATGACTTCGCCTGTTGATTTCATCTCTGGCCCTAAAACAGGATCTACACCTTTTAGTTTTAAGAATGGGAAAACAACTTCCTTTACAGAAACAAATTTTGGCTCTTTGTATTCTTTTAAACCTAAGTCATCTAATGTTTTTCCAAGCATCAGTTTTGTTGCCATCTTTGCCAATGGTATGCCTACTGATTTGCTTACATAAGGTACGGTTCTTGAAGCCCTGGGATTAGCTTCTAAGATATATACCGCATCATCTTTGACAGCCATCTGCATATTGATCAAACCAATTGTGTTTAATGCCAATGCAAGTTTTTTAGTATAATCTATCACCCTGTCTTTTATTTCTTGCGATATATTCTGAGGTGGTATCACACAAGCCGAGTCTCCCGAATGGACACCTGCTTCTTCAATATGTTCCATTATCGCAGCTACAAAAACTTCTTTTCCATCACATAAAGCATCTACATCAAGCTCTATTGCATTACCTAAGTACTTGTCTATCAGGACAGGATGTTCCGGGCTTACATTCACTGCTTCTTTCATATAACTATCCAATTCCTCATCATTATCTACAATCTGCATTGCTCTTCCGCCTAAGACATAAGATGGACGAACTAAGATAGGGTATGTAATCCTGCTGGCTATTTTTAATGATTCTTCATAGGAAAAGGCAGTACCCCATTCTGCAGAGGGTATCTTTAATTTATCCAATATAGCTCCAAATTTATTTCTGTTTTCAGCTGTATCTATGGCTTCTGGTTGTGTCCCTAATATGTTGACGCCAGCTTTTTGGAGTTTCATTGCCATGTTTATAGGGGTTTGTCCACCAAATTGAAGTATAACTCCTTTTGGATTTTCTCTTTCTATTATATTTAATACATCTTCATAAGTTAATGGCTCAAAATAAAGTTTATCTGAAGTATCAAAGTCAGTTGAAACTGTTTCAGGATTATTGTTGATTATCAAAGCCTCATAACCCATCTCCCTCAAAGCAAAGACAGAGTGGACGCATGCATAATCGAATTCTATGCCCTGACCGATTCTTATAGGGCCGCCACCTACAATTATCACTTTTTTATCATTGTCTGTTGGATTCGATTCATCTTCACTTTCATAGGTTGAGTAAAGGTAAGGGGTGTATGCTTTAAATTCTGCTGCGCATGTATCGACCATCTTGTACGTCGGCAATATGCTATTCTCTTTCCTGAAATTTCTTATGTCTTCTTCTGTCTTTTTTGTTATCCCTGCTATCTGGATGTCAGAGAATCCATTTCTTTTTGCTTCTGTTATGGATTCTTTTGTGAATTTTATAGTGTTTCCAAGCTCATAGATATTTTTTATCTTTTCAAGGAACCATTGGTTTATCCCAGTAAGTTTATGGATCTCTGAAGGTGTAATCCCTATCTTTATTGCATCCCTTATGTACATCAGCCTTTTGTGTGTTGCAACTTTTAGATTTTGGATGATCTCTTCTTTGTTATTGGATATCTTATCTTTAGGATCATGGCCTAAGCCGAATCTTCCAACTTCTAAGGAACGTATGGCTTTTTGAAGTGCTTCTTCAAAAGTCCTTCCTATGGCCATTGTCTCTCCGGTTGATTTCATCTGTGTTCCAATTCTTTTGTCTGCTGTGCTGAACTTATCAAAAGGCCATCTTGGAATCTTAACAACAACATAATCTATTGTTGGTTCAAAGCATGCTTTTGTCTCTTTGGTCACATCATTAGGTATCTCATCAAGTGTCATTCCAATAGCGATCTTTGCAGCTATTCTCGCAATAGGATACCCAGTTGCTTTTGAAGCAAGTGCAGATGAACGAGAAACTCTTGGATTGACTTCTATGATCCGGTATTCCCCTGTTTTGTAGTTTAATCCAAATTGAATATTACATCCACCTTCTACCTTTAATGCCCTTATCACCTTTATAGCAGATGTCCTAAGGACCTGGAAATCATGATCATTAAGTGTTTGAGTTGGAGCAGTTACAATACTTTCACCTGTATGTATCCCCATTGGATCAAAGTTTTCCATCGGACAGATTATTATGCAGTTGTCATTTTTGTCACGCATAACTTCTAGCTCAAATTCTCCCCACTCATTTATACCTAAGATGGCTTTTTCTATCAATACCTGATTTATCGGAGATAGGTTGATGCCTTGTTGGGTTATATCTTCAAGCTCTTCATCTGTGAAAGCTATGCCTCCCCCTGTTCCGCCTAAAGTATAGGCAGGTCTTATGACAGCAGGAAGGCCTATTTTCTTTACAAATTCTTTTGCTTGTTCTACTGTTGTTACTGTCTGGCTTTCTGGAATAGGTTCACCTATCCTCTTCATAAGATTTTTGAACAATTCCCTATCTTCACCTTCTTCTATTGAAGCAATTGATGTTCCAAGAACTTTTACATTGTATTCTTCAAGAATTCCCATTTTTGATAATTTAACAGCTAAGTTTAATCCTGTCTGACCGCCCATTGTCCCCAATAAACCATCTGGCTTTTCTTTTCTTATAATCTCTGCAACAGTTTCAGGGTTTAGGGGTTCGATATATATGGCATCAGCCATATCCGGATCAGTCATTATAGTAGCAGGATTAGAGTTCACAAGCACAACCTTATAGCCTTCTTCACGCAGTGCTTTGCACGCTTGCGTACCTGAATAATCAAATTCAGCAGCCTGCCCTATAACAATAGGTCCGCTTCCGATTACAAGTATCTTTTTTATATCAGTTCTTTTTGGCATTTTCTTGGTTTTTTGTTTTTACTATCTTAAAAAGATTCCACCACTGACGCAGACCGACCGGGTCCCCGTCGGGGTGGTCGGTAGGACAACAAAGTTGTCCGTCTGCCGTCAGTTGTGGTGGAATCTTTTAGTTTATCATCAATACACTACATTATCATTTCAAATCCTTTACAAACTTGTCAAATATATTTTCAATATCCCACGGTCCAGGATTAGCTTCTGGATGCATCTGCACTGTCTGTATCGGCAATGTCTTATGTTTCATCCCTTCTACTGAGCCATCATTAAGATTGACATGCGAAACCGAAAGTCCAGTTCCATCTAATGAATTTGCATCAACAGCAAACCCATGATTTTGTGAAGTTATGTAAACCTTATTCTCTCTTAAATTCTTTACAGGTTGATTAGTCCCTCTATGCCCAAACTTTAGCTTGTAAGTTTTTCCACCTAACGCTAATCCTACAATCTGATTCCCTAGACATATCCCGGTTATCGGCATCTCTGATTGTAATTCTTTTACTAGTTTTATTGCATCAACAGCCATCTCAGGGTCACCAGGCCCATTTGCTAAAAACAATCCATTTACTTTCAAATCTTTAACTTCTTGTGGCTTTGTATTATACGGCAATCTATAAACATTAACTCCCCGTTTTACAAAATTCCTTATTATGCTTAACTTAACGCCTGTATCTATCAGTGCAATTGTCTTTTCACCTTTAGCATCTATAAATTCAGGTTTTTTCACAGAAACCTTAGGCAACAAGTCAATAGAAGAATAATCCGTAAGCTTTTTAGCCTTTTCAAGCACTTCCTGTGCATCTATCTTTTCTTCAGATGTAACCAAAGCACCGTTTATAACCCCATGTTCTCTTATCTTCTTAGTTAACATCCTAGTATCTATTCCGGATATTCCAGGAATATCAAACTCTTTCAGAAACTGACTTATACTTTTTACAGCTTTCCTATGCGAATAGAATTCCTGAAACTCTCTTACAACAAATCCCTCTACTTGCACTTTTTCAGATTCAAAGCTGTCTTTTCTTACACCATAATTTCCAATTAAAGGATAAGTCAATGTTAAGATCTGCCCTTTATAAGAAGGATCTGTTAAACTTTCTTCATAACCTACAAGAGATGTATTAAACACTACTTCTCCAGCTGTTTCTTTCAAAGCTCCAAAGCCCTTTCCTTCAAAAATAGTTCCATCTTTAAGAGCCAACACAGCATGCATAGAACTATTTTTTAATGGATTATTATTGCTCATTAAAAAGAAGAAAAACATCTAGCTTCCTTATATATTTTTCTATTCTCTAGAATACATTTGTCGTCGAAAGAGAAAGGTTCCCCCTAAGAAAACTTTTTTTAACTTTGTACTGTAATTTGAATATCTTTATTGTTTATAAATGTTTTGTTTAACTTTTGCAATATTTAATGCTACTTTTTCTTTTTGTGAACTGCCAGATACCTTCTTAAGAAATAGCTTACAAATCCTTCCTCATCTTTTTGCAATGCCTTATAATAAGTTCTTCTTTTTTTGTATTCTATTATCAACATAGGGTACTTGTTATGCCAGAGTATGTAGTTCATCAACAGCCTGCCTATTCTTCCATTCCCATCGCCAAAAGGATGGACTCTTTCGAATCTATAATGTGCTTTTGCAGAAAGTTCAACAGGGTTTATTTTATTTTCATTAATAAACTGAATTAGCTTATTCATCAACCCCTTAACATCTTGCCAGTCTGGAGCTCGATAATTTCCAACTCTTACAGGATAATCCCTATACTTGCCTGCTATGTCTGGCTTTGTTTCTCCGAATATTTCCTTGCACCATCTTAGCATAAGATCATTAGACATTTCTTCTCTTTTAGCAAGCATATCAAGGAATACTTTAGAATGTGCTTCTGTTTCCTTAACATCTCTCAAACTCTTTTTAGGGGAGACCTTGTCATGAATAATCTCTTGAGCATCTTCCAAAGTTATAGTTGAACCCTCTATTGCGTTCGTATTATAGGTAAAAGCAATGGCAATCTGTTCTTTTTCTTTTTCTTTTACAGATTCGGGATATTTTTGCCATTCCTTCTGAAAGTTTTCCTTTATTTTAGCTAATTTCCCATACAAATCTACTTTAAGCTCTTCCTCTATTTTTTCAATATTTTGAGGTATTTCCTTTCCAATATACCTCTCTTTTGTTATAACTCTATTGCCGTCCCTATATGAATGCTGAAGATAGAAGTATTCTAAGTTTCCTTTCTTTCTCTTGATTATTCTCATATAATAGACTACCATTACAAACTATTTAAATCTTGCGTTTTTAGCATTTTTGTAATGGTAATGCCCTTAGAAACTATTTCACACACGCCTTGACAAATCCATAGAACAGAGGCGATGGATTTGTCAAACTCGACTTAAACTCAGGATGCGCCTGTGTTCCAACAAAAAACTTGTGCTTTGGCAATTCAATAAATTCCATCAGCTTAGCTTCATCCCCCCTTACATGATATCCTGAAAATACTAATCCTTTCTTCTCAATATCAGCTATAAACTCTGGATTGACTTCAAATCTGTGCCTGTGCCTCTCTAAAACTATCTTGCCTTTATCCAGATTACCTAACCTAAATGATTCATCTTTATTCTCTTTAAGCTTAGCAATCCTTTTAGTATCTTCATCTAATCTTCCTGTTTCTTTATACAATTCAAAAACCCTAGAATCTTCTTTCAATAAAGCAGCATATGCTCCTAATCTCATTGTTCCACCATACTTGCTCTCTTCCATTAATTTTTTCTGTGCTGGCAATATATCAATAACTGGATACTTTGTTTTAGGATTCACTTCTGTTGTATTTGCATCCATCATCCCACAAACATTCCTTGCAAACTCTACAACAGCTAACTGCATACCATAACACAATCCTAAAAATGGAAGATTATTCTCACGTGCAAACTTAATAGCTTTTATCTTTCCTTCTACCCCAGAACCGCCAAAACCGCCTGGAATTATCAATCCATTATAATTCTTCAGCTCATTTAATTTCTTCTCATCTTTCTCAAATGATTTTGAATCAACCCAGACTATCTCTACTTTTGCATTCAGTGAAGCAGCAGCATGTTGAAGTGCTTGGTTGATAGATATATAGGAATCAGCTAAGCTATAATCTCCTATATCAACATACTTCCCAACAATAGCAATCTTCAAAACCTTTCCATGATCAACAATATTCTCAACTAACCTTGACCATTCTTTCCAGTCTGGCTTTGATTTTGGCTTCATCTTAAACTCTTCTAGTATCTTCAGCCCCATATTCTCTTTTTCTAAATCAAGAGGAATCCTGTAGATTGTATCAATATCTGGCTCAGAGATAACATGATCAGATTTAATATTTGCATAAATCTCTATCTTCTTCTTCCTTACATCATCTAATTCCTTCTTTGCTCTGCATATTATGAAATCAGGAATTATCCCATGCTCTGTAAGCAATCTTATTGCCTGCTGTGTAGGCTTTGTCTTCATCTCTTCTATATGTGATGGGACCGGAAGATATGTTATCATGACATATACAACGTTCTCTTTGCCTATCTCTCTTTCCATGCTTTTCATAGCAAATAAAAATGGAATATTCTCATAATCCCCTATTGTTCCGCCTATCTCAATCAAACAGAAATCATAACCCTTAGAAGCATCATTTATCCTTTTCTTTATCTCATCAGGAATATGCGGAATAAATTGAACCGTTTGACCTAAATACTTTCCTGCTCTTTCATTATCAATAACTGTCTTATATATCTGGCCTGTAGTTAAGTTGTTTATCTTTGGAATATCTATCCCTAAAAATCTCTCATAATTTCCAAGATCCTGGTCTATCTCTCCACCATCATCTGTTACCCAAACCTCACCATGCTCTGTAGGCCTTAGAGTTCCAGCATCATAATTTATGTATGGATCTATCTTAACAGCCGTTACATTATAACCATATTCCTGAAGAATCTTACCGATAGAAGAAGTTGTAACTCCTTTACCTACACCTGAAATAACTCCACCTACAACAACTATGAACTTAACCATTGATTAGCACCCCTATTGGTTTCTTAGAACAAGTTATTAATAAACTTTTTGATTTATCTGATTGCATTATATAGGGATTTGAGCTATATTTAAAAACATTGCGGTTTTTATCTGGTAAAAGGGACGAAATTAAGGTTTCTTACGTTCATCCACTATTATCTGTCAAAATGCTATCGCATTTCTTCCAGATTAGTTGTTGACTCTCTTACGTTCGTCAACAATAATCTTCCTTGGACAAGCAGTAACACAAGCACCACACATAACACACTTAGAATAATCTATCTCTGCGATATTATCAACAACATGTATTGCATCAAACTTGCAGGCCTTTACGCAAAGCATGCATGCAATACACCCTACTTTGCAAACTTTTGTAACAACCTTCCCAAATACCATTCATCTTGGAGGCAGCCCTAAGAATTGGTATATTTCTTCTTTTTTCCTCGGATTTAAAGAAACATGCCATTCTCCTGTTTTCTTTAATCTTATAAGAAAATCTAATTGATTTAATTCTTGTATTGATTTATCTACAATCTTAGTGCCTCTTAAATGCCCTGGCAAACCTTTAACTAGATTTTTTTCTTCCGTATGGGAATTCCCCCATTTATGGGGTTTCATAGCCATTAGCTTTCTTAATATCTTTTCTTGTATTACTCTTTTTTCCATTAAATCAGCAAAATATATAAATTACTATATAAACCTTATCTGATATTATGGTATATTAATATACCAAAATAGAAAGTTTTATATATTAGTTATATTATGCTACTTATTATAATGAAAGAAATAACTATCTTTAGGGAAGCATTAGGAGATTCACCTGTAATAAGAGTTTTGGACTTTTTAATAGAGGGAAGGGGGTTAGACTATTCACTGACAGATATAGCAGAAAACTCCAATATAGGCTGGACAACCTTGCATAGAATTTGGGATAAATTATTAAAATTAAATATGGTTGTTCCAACAAGAGAGATAGGAAGAGCTAAATTGTTCAAATTAAATGAAGAAAATTCAGCAATAAAAGAATTGATCAAAGTATATGATACATTGCTATATCAGGAAACTGAAAAACACCTTTCTAAAAAGATGGAAGTAATTGTTTCTTGAGATTCTTTGAGATTTTATCTCTTCCTCTCATCAACTATTATCTTGCGTGGACAAGCAGTTACACAAGCGCCGCATTCTGTACATTTAGAATAATCTATCTCTGCAATATTATCAACAACATGTATTGCATCAAACTTACAGGCTTTCACACAAAGCATGCATGCGATGCAACCTACTTTGCAAACTTTAATTACAACCTTTCCTAAATCCTTAGAAGAACAAAGAACATGAACTTTATTCTCATGAGGAACTAACTTAAACAATCCCTTAGGGCATGCCTTGACACAGGCACCGCAGGCAACACACTCTGCTTTATCAACAACCGGCAGCCCATTAGCCCCCATCTTCAAAGCATTGAACTTGCACACATTTACACAATCACCAAATCCAATACATCCATAAGAGCATGATTTAGGCCCGCCGCTAAGAATAGCA
>Ga0180007_10000637_pt1 | contig 55599 bp, 52 predicted proteins | sample MM_PC_MetaG_FD_121122 | JGI IMG/M metagenome (GOLD analysis project Ga0180007, IMG submission 121122) | Groundwater microbial communities from the Aspo Hard Rock Laboratory (HRL) deep subsurface site, Sweden - MM_PC_MetaG | ecosystem: Environmental > Aquatic > Deep subsurface > Groundwater...
CCGTGGATTCCTCGGGGGCTATCATAGGCGTGTCCATAGCCCCCGGGCTCGGCACGGCCGCCGGATCGCTCTCCAGCGCGACGGCCCAGCTGCCCTCGGTTCCCTTGGAGGCCCCCGCGTCCGCCATGGGCAGGAATACCGTCGAGGCTATCCAGGCCGGCGTCGTGCTCGGCTATACGGGCCTCGTGGAGTACCTCGTCGGAAGGATCACGAAGGAGCTCGGCGGCGCCAAGGTCATAGCGACGGGAGGGCTGTGCAGGGTGCTCTCCGACCTGACGGACGTATTCGACGCCATAGACCCCGACTTGACCATAGGCGGCCTCGCAGAGATGGAGCGATATCTCTTCTAGCCTCTTCTAGCCGTCCCGCGGATCCGTCGCGTCAGGCGCGTAGCAGCTCCGACAGCTCGTCCCCGGATACGTGATCCTCCGGGGAGTCGTCGCCTCCGGAGGTGGCGTGGAGCACGTCCCTGAGCTCGGCGGCCGCCGCCCTGTGCGCGGCGGCGACGCGCTCCAGCTCGTCCGAGGAGCTCGCGAAGGTTTGCTCCAGCGGGGATCCAGGGCGCGCCAGATCGGAGAGGGCGTCCGCGAAGGCGCGCGTCGTCCTCGCGAGCAGGCGCAGGCACTCGGCCCTGTCGACGAGGTGCTCGTTCTGGAGGATAACGTCCTTGACGCGCCTTAGGGTGGCGTCCGCGAGCCTGGCGGCGGATATCACGGCGTCGCCGATTATATCGGCGTCGGGCTCGAGCCTCGCGGCGTCGCAGACGACTCGGACCAGGCCGTCCACGATGAAGAAATCGTCCTCGTAGTGTATTACATGCGGCATATAGGTATTGTAGCCCGCCAGGGGCTCTCGGTAAAGCGCCTGGCGGAATTATAGGCCGAAGCCTTGAACCGAGCCCTCGTTCTACTATATAATCGCCCGATTTGCGCCGCTATTTTCGGCGGCGCGACTCCTTATCCGTCCTTTAGGACGGATCAAAAGACCACAGGGAGGATCGATGCGACCCTACGAACTAACAGTAATCTTTCCGACGGAAGAGGAACTCTACCGTCAGGCGAAGGAAACGGTCTCCGCTACGCTCAAGGCGAACGGCGGAGAGATCGTGAAGGAAGAGGAGCTCGGCGAGCGGGCGCTAGCCTACGAAGTCAAGGGCAAGATGCGCGGCCGCTACGCGATTTTCTTCGCCAATATGCCGCCCGAGAAGCTCGTCGCCGCGGAGAAGGTGTTCAAGCTCGAGCCGAACATCCTCAAGTACCTTTTCGTCCGGGCAGAAGACTAACGGGAGGGACGCGATGGCCGATCTCAGCGTAGCAGTCCTCGTAGGTAGGCTGACCCGCGATGCGGAACTCAAGTACACCAACTCGGGGCAGGCCGTCTGCCACTTCTCCGTAGCCACGAGCTCCAGGAAGAAGAAGGGCGACCAGTGGGTAGACGAAGCCAGCTTCTGGGACGTCGACCTCTGGGGCAAGCAAGGGGAGTCGATCAACCAGTATCTCGTCAAGGGAAAACTGGTGGCGATCGAGGGCTCGATGCGCCAGGATCGCTGGGAACAGGACGGCCAGTCCCGAATGAAGGTAATCATTAACGCGAATACCGTGCAGCTCCTCGGCTCGAACTCGGCCGGCGGGCAGCAGTACGGAGGTTCGCAAGGAGCTCAGGACGGGCCCCGCGAGTATCAGCCGCGAGAAGGCGGCCGACAGCAAGGCCCGGCGGCCCAGGCTCCCGCGTCCGACGATTTCTCGGACGACATCCCGTTCTAACGCAGAGCGGCAGCAATCTAAGGAGACTATCTATGTCCGATATGAACCAGGGAAGAGACGATCGCGGATCACGCAACGACGATTCTCGTCGCGAAGGCGACGACCGCGGCGGTCGCGGCGGTCGCAAGGGCTTCTTCCGCAAGAAGGTGTGCAAGTTCTGCGCCCAGAAGCTCAAGATCGACTATAAGGATCCGGAGACCCTCAAGCGCTTCATCACCGAGCGGGGAAAGATCCTGCCGCGCAGGATCACCGGCTCGTGCGCCAAGCACCAGCGAAGGCTGGCCGTCGCCATCAAGCGCGCTCGCGCCCTCGCGTATATCCCGTACGTGACGAAGTAATAGACCGTGACCGCCGAGGCCCGACTCAAGCCCTACGCGATGCCCGTGATCGCCGGGGCGCTATCCGCCGTCCTCTATAGCACGGTGGCCCTCATGCCGCTGTTCCTCGTGCCGATCCAGTTCTCCGGCGCTAGGAAGGGCCATAGGGCTATGGTAGCGAGTTCCGCCTCGTCGGCCGTCGTCATCGCTATCTGGCAGTTCGCGCTGCTGGCGAGGGCCGGCGTCGTGAGCGTCGGCACCCTCGCTATCGGCGTTCTGGCCCCAATAGCCATGATAGTCGCCCTCGCGGGAATGGCCTCGCCGCGGCTAGGGCGCCTTTCCTTCGCGCCCCGGGCCCTGCTCGGGGCGGCCGCGGCGTCGGCCCTAAGCCTGCCCTCTATTTTCGCCGCGATTAAAGAGCCTTCAGTTCGCGCGATGTTCATCGAGGCGTTCGAGAAGACCGGCGACGCGATAGGGGCCGCGGGCCTCGATCCCGAGCTCCTATGGACGGCGCTCAAGACCGGGGTAGCCTCGAGCTACGGCGCCGTCATGTTCCTGTTCCTGTTCCTGAGCGCCTGGATGGGCTCCCGCCTCGGCGCGGGCCGCAAGGCCGTCGATGTACCGGCCGTGGAAGCGCCGGAAGCGGATGCGGGGCGCGGAATAGCTTCGCCCCCATCGTCGCTCTCGTCGTATAAGGTCCCGGACTACCTGGTCTGGGCGCTGCTCGCCTCCTGGGCGGGCCTCCTCGCCAACCGGTTCTTTCCGTCACTCGTTCTTTCGGCGGTCGCGTTGAACGCGGCCTTAGCTTTATCGATCTGCTACGGCGTCCAAGGTATCGCCGTCGCCGGCGCGCTCGCCGAACGCGTCGGCCTGGCCCCTGCCTTGCGATTCCTCGGTCCGATCGCGCTCATCCTGCTCCTCGCGAGCGGGGTGGCCGGCTTAATAGCCGTCGGATTCCTGGCTTTGCTCGGTACCTTAGAGACCTGGATCCCGTTCCGTGCAGTAACCAAAGGAGATACACCATGAAGGTAATCCTCAACAACGACGTTCCCAACCTGGGAGAGCTCGGAGACGTGAAGGACGTCGCCGCAGGCTACGCCCGCAACTTCCTCCTGCCCCGCGGCCTCGTATTCCCGTACAGCCCGTCTACGGTCGCGATGTTCGAGAAGCGCAAGGCCGAGATAGAGCAGCGCAAGGCCGAGAAGCGCGCCTCCAGCTCCGACCTCAAGACTAAGCTCGAGGCCGACGAGCTGGTGTTCGACATGCCCGCCGGAGCCAACGGCAAGCTCTTCGGCGCCGTATCCAACGCGTCGGTCGCCGACGAGCTCCTCAAGAAGGGCATCAACGTCGACCGCAAGAAGATAGAGGTCCCGGGTCGCGTCATCAAGAGCGTCGGCAACTACAAGGTCGTCGTCCGCCTCTACGAGAAGGACGAGGCCACCGTGCGCGTCGTCGTCAAGGGACACGTTGAGAAGGCCAAGCAGTCTTCGCCCGCTCCCGAGCAGGCCAGGCGCCGCCGCTACGAGGAGCAGGCCCAGCCCGCCCAAGCCGAGCAGGCCCAGGCCGCCGATACCGTCGAGCCCGTCTCTGCGCCCGAGGCTGAAAGCGCTCAGGACTAAGCCCAACAGATGATACCCGCCCAGCTCAAGGATAAGGTTCCGCCGCATAACGCGGAAGCCGAGCAAGCCGCGCTGGGCGCTCTCCTCCTGGATCCGGACGCGGTACCGCACATCCTGAGGTACCTGCGCCCGGACGATTTCTACGTCAACTCCAATAAGAACGTCTTCTCCGCCATAGTGTCGCTGTTCGAGAAGGGGCAGAAGGCGGACCTGATTACGCTCGCCGACGAGATGCGGGTACTCGGGTCGCTCGATCACTCCGGGGGCGCGGCCTATATCGCGAAGCTTACCGACGCCGTGCCGTCGAGCGCCAACATGGAGTACTACGCCAAGATAGTGCAGGAATGCTCCGTCAGGCGTAATCTGCTAAAGCTCGCGGCCGATATAAGCCAAAAAGCCCATGACGAGTCCATTGATACGGGACTGCTCCTCGACGAGCTCCAGGAGAGCATCTTCGAGGTGAACCAGGACCGGCAGACCGTCTCGTATAGGAGCGTCAGGGAGATAGTCCCCGACGCCATGAAGATGATAGAAGAGCTGGCCAAGAACAAGAACCAGTATACCGGCGTCCCTAGCGGGTACGCGGAGCTGGACAGCATGACGAGCGGGTTCCAGGATTCGGAGCTTATAATAATAGGAGCCCGTCCTAGCGTCGGAAAGACGGCCTTCGCCCTGAACATCGCCTCGCACGTCGCGCTAAGGGAGAGGGTACCCGTCTGCTTCTTCTCGCTGGAGATGTCGGACCTCTCCCTGACCTACCGCATCCTGTCCAGCGAGGCGAGGATCGATTCCGAGAAGGTAAAGAGCGGCCTCATAAAGCCTAGCGACATCCAGAGCCTGATGGACGCCGCGAGCCGGATCTACGACGCCCCTATGTACATAGTCGACGTGCCCAATATAAAGCTCCTCGACCTCCGCTCCCTGGCGCGGCGCATGAAGAGCGAGAAGGACGTAAAGATAATTTTCATCGATTACCTTACGCTCATCACCCACGAGAATTCCGAGCTGCCCCGATGGGAGCAGATCTCGAGCATATCGCGGTCCCTGAAGTCCCTGGCCAGGGAGCTCCGTATACCCGTAGTCGCCTTGTCCCAGCTTAAGCGCGAGGCGGAGGGCAAGCAGCCGTCGCTCGCCGACCTGCGCGAGTCGGGCTCCATAGAGCAGGACGCCGACCTCATCATGTTCCTGCACAGGGACCGCGAGATCGACAAGCGCAAGGACGAGCGCTCTCCGTACATACCGACGGACCTCCTCGTCGCCAAGCACCGTAACGGGCCCGTGGGCAAGGTCGGGCTACTGTTCTTCAATAAGATTACGCGCTTCGAATCGCTTGAAAAAGAGCATTCCGATCATTAGAATCATTGGCCTGAGGAGATCACGCGATGGATTTGGAGAAGAATTACGACCTTAGCTTCCTCGTCAACGATACCGAGCGCATGGTCCTTGAGGAGCTAGGCGTCCTCCTCGAGACGGCCGAGGCAGACGGCATCTGCGTTTGCCAGGATTGCGTCGTGGACATGGCGGCGCTCGCGCTCAACACGCTCGAGCCGAAGTACCATGCGTCCCTCCTCGGCACCATGTACGCCCACGCGGAGAAAGAGGGCGACTACGCGGAGAAGGTGAGGGCGGCCGTACTCGCCGCGGTAGGCCGGGTCAAGGCCAACCCCTCCCACGTTTAGGCGAAGGCCTCGCTCACGCCTCCGACGTAGACGACAAGAAACCTAGCTTCTTTATCGAAAGGTACCTGCCTGAGAATATAGCCTTGAAGGGTTCCCTCGCGAAGGACGACTTCGCGTCTAGAGCTATCTTATCGTACGAAGCCCTAGGGAGGCGTACGACCCCGGCCTGCCCGGACTTCAAGCCTAGTATATGGAACTCCAGGGACGAGTCCCTCTCCCCGTTGTAGAGGACGGCGATATCGGCGGTCGGCTCGGATTCCTCCGCCTTCCCCTGCAGGGCGTACTTGAGCGCCTCTACCGCTCGGGGATCGAGGCCGTCGCGCAGCGCCCGCGCGCGCTCGAAAAGCTCCTGATACCCTAGCAGGATCTCCGACGTTCGCCCCGGATCGGCTTTACCCCGGTAAACCGCTAGGCGATCGGCCTCGGGCAGCACGACGAGGTCGATGCCTCGCGCGCTCGAGCTGAGCCTCAACGGCAGCTCCGCCCTTACGACGGCTCCGCACCGGGGACATACGGCGGAAGGCGAATCGCCGTCGGCGAGCCGCGCTATGAACGATGGGTCCGCGTCGATATCGAAGACGTCGGGCACATCGAGCTCTACGACATAATCGCATCGGCATGTTAACTTTTTCATACGCGGCTCCTTTAGAAAGTATTCTGCGGCTATTTCTTCGAGAAGAACAAGAAATCGCCGACCGTCGAGAGTAGAAATAGCGCGGCGACCGCTACCATTCCTATAGTCTGATATCGCAAGACCGTCTTGACCTTCGCCGCCTTCCTGCGTATCAGCTCTACTATGAATAGAGTTATGGAACCGCCGTCGAGTAGCGGAATCGGAAGCAGGTTCATGGCGAAGAGCCCTATTGACAGGACGGCGAGGAAGTTGAGGGCGACGGACAGGCCGCCGCGGGAAGGATTCGCGAAGCCGTTCTTCGCGACCGTGCCTATCATCCACGTAATGCGAGCGGGCCCGGATACCGCCTTGAGCAGGTTGACTCCCATGAAGAGGGACGCTATGCCGCGATAGGTCGCGGATATAGTCTTGCCCGTCTCGGCGAGCCCGAGCGAGATCGAATCGGCGAAGCCCGTAGCCTTGACGGACCTAGAGATATATTTCCAGCCTATGCCGAGGTCGGCCATGTCTCCCCCAGGGTAGGATAGTACGAGCGTCGCCTCCGACTCTACGCCGTCCCGCTGGTAGCGGACTACCGCCCGGGGCGGCCTATCCCGTTCCAAGGCGGAGATGAGCCCCATGGTGTTCTCTACCCGAACGCCAGCGACGGAGACGATCCGATCGCCGGGCATGATGCCGGCGAGCGCGGCGGCCCCGTCGGGATCGACCGAGTCAGCGACCGGTTCAATCCAGGGATATATGCCGACGCGTCCGGCTCCAGAATCCTTATCGAGCTCGGGGCGTATGGTTATCCCGAGAAGCCTCCCCGACCTGTCTATGCCCAACTCTATAGGCCTCTTGGCGGATAACGATATCGATTCCTGTATCTCGGAGAAGGTCCGGATCGACGAGCCGTCGATAGAGACTATCCTGTCCCCCGTCTCTATCCCCGCGGCGTCGGCGGGATACGCCCCTCCGTCGTACTGGCTCGCCAGTATTACTCGGTTATCCCAGCTCTGAACCTCGTAGCCGGAGGCCATTATGACGGTGTAGACGACGAGCGCGAATATCACGTTCATGAGGGGCCCCCCGAACGCTATCAGGATCCGCTTTATGGGGGAGGCTCCGAAGTACGTGCCCTTCTCCCGCGGGAAATCCTCGAGCCCTTCCTCTATCGCCCTCTTATACGAATCCTCGCCGCTCATGCGGCAATACCCGCCTATGGGGAAGGCTGAAATCGTATACTTCGTGGCACCGAATTTCCTCGAGACGAGCCTAGGGCCCCATCCGAGCGAAAACTCCTCGACGTCTACCCCGACCAGCCTGGCCATGGCGAAGTGCCCTAGCTCGTGGAAGAACACTACTATGCCGAGGCCGACGAGGCCTAGCGCGATCGTTACGATGGTCATCGAATCTCCTTGAGGAATTTCCTGGCGACGACGCGGGCCGCGTCGTCTACTTCCGCCACCGCGTCGAGGCCGTCGAGAACGGTCGGGAACCCGCGCGCGAGGGTTGCCGCTACCGTGGCGTGGATATCGGTGAAGCGGATTCGGCCGTCCATGAACGCGTACACGGCCTCTTCGTTGGAGGCGTTGTACGCGCACGAAGCGCCCTCGCCGTCCCGGAGGGATCGGAACGCCAGATCTAGAAGCGGGTATCTGGCCGGGTCGGGCTTGGAGAAATGCATCTGAATTTCGCAGGGATCCATGTCGGCGACGCTCTCGGCTACCGATTCGGGCCACGCTAAGGCGTTAAGGATAGGAATGCGCATGTCCGGCCTGGACAGCTGGGCGTAGAGGGAGCCGTCCGAGGTCCTGACGAACGAGTGCACCCGGCTCTCGGGGTGGATCACTACGCGTATCATGTCGGGCTGCAAATCGAAGAGGCGCGCGGCCTCTATGACCTCGAGCCCCTTATTCGCCATAGAAGCGGAGTCTATCGTGATCTTTGCGCCCATGCTCCATGTCGGGTGGGCGAGGGCGTCCTTAGGCGTCATGCGCTCGAGGCTGCCTAGGGGGGCGTCTCGGAACGCGCCGCCGGAGGCGGTTATTATGACGCCCCTCACGGACGGCCGGCCGAAACGCTCTATAACGTTGAACAGCGCCGAATGCTCGGAATCGACCGGAAGGATGCGCCGTCCGGCCTTCGTAGCGGCCTCCATGGCGAGGCGCCCCGCCATGACAATAGTCTCCTTGTTGGCTAAGGCGAGGTCCTTGCCGGAGGCCAGGGCGTAGAACGACGGTAGCAGGCCCGCGGCCCCGGCGGCGGCGTTCAGGACCACGTCCGCCTCCGTGTCCTCGACGAGCCGGCGCAGGCCTTCCGGGCCCGAATGCCGGACGGCCTGAGAATCGGCGCCGCTCAGGCAGGTAGCCGCGCCGGGATGCTCCGCCGCCGCGGCTAGTAGGCCCGCCTCGTCGCGGTGGGCGGATAGGCCCGCTACGGAGAACAGGTCGGGGTGGCGCGATACGACGTCAAGAGCCTGGCGCCCTATCGAGCCCGTCGCCCCTAGTATAACGATACGCTTCATGGCGCCCGCCGACGATTAGGCGCGTTTCACGCGAGGATCCCGGTCGCGGCGAGCATCCCGACGAACACGGGGGCCGCGAACAGGAGGCTGTCGAAGGAATCGAGTATGCCGCCGCGTCCCGGTATTATGGAGCCGGAATCCTTGACGCCGGCCGATCGCTTGATGGCTGACTCGAACAGGTCTCCGGTGACGACGGCGGCTCCGCAGGCCAATCCTAGCGCGGAAAGGTACGCCCATTCCCTCGGGACTGCGGCGGGGAAGAGCAGCGGGCCCGCGAGGGCGAACCCGACGCTACCGGCGATCCCGGCGATCAGGCCCTCGAGGCTCTTATTAGGAGAGACCGCGAATATGCCTTTCCTGCGGCCTAGCGTTACGCCGGCGAGCCAGGCGAGGCTGTCGTTCCCGAACACTATGAGCGAGAACCATATCAGGATGAGCCCGGAATTCCCGGGTATCCCGAGAATAGCTATAATGGCGGAGCTGAGGGCCCCGGGATAGACGAGGTAAAGCGCGTTGGCCGAGGCGAGTCGAATAGACGAGGGAATGGCTTCCTTGCTGGACGGGAACGCTATCGGCACGGAGAATAGTACGAAGGCGACCATGACGACGGCGCCTAGCGTGACCATCCACGAGGTAACGAGCCCGGCCTGCGGGAACGAGAGCGTCGAGACGTAGACGGCCAGCGGGGGAAGCGTCCCGAGGGTCGCCGCCGCTACGGCGCGGCCCTTGGGGGCCGCGGGTTCGAGCAGGCTCTTTAGCTCGAGGCTCGATCCGAGCGCGAACGCTATGACCAGGAGCGCGATAGGCGCGTGGTTCATGAACGGCACGTAGATCGCCAAGGCGAAGAGAAACGGCACGGCTATGCCGACCATGACGACGCGCGTTACGAAATTCTTCATCGAGCATTCCCGTATCTTCGCTCCCTGAGAGCGTATTCTTCTAAAGCTTGCTGCAGGTGGGCTTCCGTCCAATCGGGCCAGAGGACGTCCGAGAAATATAGCTCTGAGTACGCGGACTGCCAGATCAGGAAGTTCGATAGGCGCAATTCTCCGCCCGCCCGAATTACGAGGTCCGGATCGGGCATGTCCGGCAGGTCCAGGTAGGATCGGAAATCGTCCTCGGAAACCCTGTCGGCGCCGCGGGGCATGCGCGAGACGGCCCGTAGTATCTCGTCCCGGCCTCCGTAGTTGATGGCTAGGTTCACCCTGATACCGTCGAATCCCGCGGTATCCTCTACGACGCGGGCGATAGCGTCGCGGACGTCGGCGGGGAGCCCGGACACGTCGCCGGAATGGGAGACGCGGACCCCGTTCTCCTTGTAGAATTCGAATTCGGCGCATAGGTACGTACTGACGAGGCCCATAAGGAATTTCACTTCATCCTGGGCCCGCTTCCAGTTCTCGGTACTGAACGTATACAGCGAGAGGTTGCGTACGCCCATTGCCTTCGCCGCCTTGACGATGCGCTTGGCGACCTTAAGCCCCTCGCGGTGCCCCTCGGTACGAGGGAGCCCGCGGGCCTTCGCCCATCGTCCGTTGCCGTCCATGAAAATAGCTACGTGCCCGGGCGGATCTCTCTGGATAGTAGGCTGCATAGCTAGACTTCCAGGATTTCCTTCTCTTTTTCCTCGAGCACCTTGTTTATCTGGGCAATATACGAGTCGGTGAGCTTCTGCAGCTCTTCCTCGGCCTTCTTGACCACGTCCTCGGGCAGCTCGCTCTTCTTGACGTCCTCGAGGCCGTCGCGCCTGATATTCCTGATGCCGACCCGCGACGTCTCGGCGTTGGCCTTCGCGGTCTTCACGAGCTCCTTGCGCCGCTGTTCCGTCAATGGCGGGATGGCGATGCGTATGACCTTGCCGTCGTTGGACGGGTTAAGCCCTAGCTCGGATTTGAGTATGGCTTTTTCGATCTCGACGATAAGGGCCCTGTCCCACGGCTGGATTACTATGAGGCGGGCCTCGGGTACCGAGACGGTCGCTACCTGCGATATGGGCGATTTCTGCCCGTAGTAGTCGACCCGGAGCTTGTCCAGGATGTTAGGCGACGCGCGCCCGGTCCTGATCGCGGCGTAATCGTCCTTGAGCGAGGCTACGGTTTTCTTCATACGCTCTTCGCACGCGCTGTATATTTCGTCCATTGCTCTCCCTTTCGAGAACCCGGGGCGTCCCGGGTTCGCTCATGACGAGACCGGCCTCAGGGCTTCCGCCCCAAGGCCGGCTCTTCGCTATTCTTCTTCTCCGACCTTCGAGTAAACGAAGTCAACGACGCTGAACGATACCCCGGCGGCCTTGGCCGCGGCCTCGATAACGGTCTTTACGGTCTGCTTCTCGTCCTTGACGAAGCCCTGGTCCATGAGGCTGTTCTCGGTCATGCGCTTCTTGAGCTTGCCGGCGAGGATTCCCTCGATGACGTTGGCGGGCTTGCCCTTGACCTTATCGTCCTCTTCGACCTGCTGCTTGAAGATCTCCTGCTGGGCGGCGATCCAGTCGGCGCCAATGCGCGACTGATCGACGAACACCGGCTTGAAGGCGGCGATATGAAGCGCCAGGTCGTGGACGAGGGCCGCGATCTCGGGATTAGAGAACGCGGCGGCCGAATCCGACTTCACGTGCACGACGACTCCGAGCCTGCCTTCTCCGTGCATATACGAATGCACGTACTCGCCGGTTCCGGCCGCGACGAAGGCGACGCGCTTCAGGGAGATGTTCTCCTTGATGACGCTCGCCATATCCTTGACGATCTCCTCGAGCTCGGGATTGGAAGCGGACAAGCGCTTTTCCAGGGCTATCTTAGCCATGCGCTCGCCGCCCTTGATGAAGTCGGCGTTGCGGCAGACGAAATCCGTCTCGCACGCGATCTCGACGAGGGCGATGGCGGACGGCGAGTCGGCTATGAAAATCCGGCCTTCCTTGGTCTCCCGTCCGAAGCGCTTCTGGACGCCGGCGAATCCCCATTCCTTGAGCTTCTCCACGGCCAGGGCGGCGTCTCCACCGGTCTCGACGAGGGCCTTCTTGCAATCCATCATGCCCGCGCCCGTCTTCTCGCGCAGGTCCTTTATATCGCTAACCTTGATATCCACGATTCTATCTCCTTATTTAGCGTAGTACTTGTCTTCCTCGACGATGGGCTCCTCGGAAGCGGGAGCCGTCTCGACGGCGGGAGCGTCGGCCGCGGCGGCCTCGACGGTGCCCGCGTAGGTGGCGACGTCTACTTCGACTTCTTCCTCTTCGTCTTCCTCGGCCTTCGCTTCCTCGGGCTCGGAGGTCTCGTCTTCCTGGAGGGTCTCGATGATCTTGAGCCCGGTCTCGCTCTCGGCCTCGACCACCGCGTTGGCGATTATCTGGGTGAAAAGCGAGATGGAGCGGATGGCGTCGTCGTTACCGGGGATAGGGTAGTTGATGCCCTCGGGGTTGCAGTTCGTGTCCACCACGGCGACTATCGGGATGCCGAGGCGCTGGGCCTCGGCGACGGCGATGGCTTCCTTGCGGGTGTCGATGACGAAGATGACGCCGGGAAGCTTGGTCATGCCCTTGATACCGGAGAGGTTCTTCTCGAGCTTGGCCTTCTCCTTCTGGAGCTGGGCCTGTTCCTTCTTGGTGAAGCTGGAGAAATCCTCTTTCTCCAGCTTTATAAGGCGCTCTATCGACTTTCGAACGGTCGAGAAGTTGGTGAGCATACCGCCCAACCAGCGATTGTTCACGTAGAACTGCTCGCAACGCTCCGCTTCCTTCTGAATGGCCTGCTGCGCCTGCTTCTTCGTGCCGACGAAAAGGACGGGCTTGCCCGACGCTACGGTCTTGCGTACGACATCGTAGGCTTCCTTTATCGACTGGATCGTCTTCTGGAGGTCGATGATATGGATGCCGTTCCGCTCCGCGAAGATGAATTTCTTCATGCGCGGATCCCAGCGCTTTACCTGGTGCCCGAAATGCACCCCGGACTCTAAAAGGCTCTTCATTGTGACTACGGCCACGTGTTCCTCCAATGGCTCCCGAGAGATACGGAAGCCCCCTTCGCTTGTTCTCGTCTTCTTACAGGCGCCTGGCGCCTGTCGGATCGACGGAAGATTCGACGTCTCCACGTCGCCTAAGAGCGACGCTCAACTGTCGAGCCGGATGCCTCTCCATACGGAAAAGGGTATCCTAACCGCGATAGAATGGCATAAAGCGCATGAAGTGGCAAGCCCACGACCCCCGAATACGACCCTTCTACCCGCTCGACGAATAGCGCGGCGCTCTCCTGTATCCTATAGGCGCCCGCGGCCCCGCGCCATTCGCCGAGGCTCGCATACCAGTCTATCTCCGTCCTTGAGAGAGGCGCGAAGCGGACCGAGGTCTCGGAAACCTCTAGCTCGACGGCGCCCGTCCGTCTATCGAGGGCGCAGATCCCGGAGGAGACGATGTGCGAACGCCCGGAGAGCGCCTCTAGCATCGATCGCGCCTCGGCCTGGTCGGCCGGTTTCCCGAACGCGGCGCCGTCTACCGTGACGAGGGTATCGGCCCCGACGGCCCATATGGGCGGGTACGGGCCTCTTGACGCTCCCTCCCTCGCCTTGAGCTCGGCGAGGGCCGCCACCCGCTCGTTCACGGGAAGGTGATCGAAGACGCTCTCGTCCACGTCGGGGGCGCATACGATTATCGGGAAGCCTAGTCTCTGAAGCGTCTCTATCCTGCGTGGAGAGGAACTCGCGAGGAGGATGGGCTCGAACGTAACGATGCTATGCATGCAGCGATGCTACCTTAATAAGGCGTCCCTGTGAAGGTTGACAACGGCGTCGATTCCGGCGTACTAATATCCAGTCGAGCGATTAGCTCATATGGATAGAGCGTCAGCCTCCGGAGCTGAAGGTGGCCGGTTCGAGCCCGGCATCGCTCATCGTACGACAGGTGCCCAAACGGAAAAGAGCCGCGATACCGCGGCTCTTTTCCGTTTGGGCGTACCGATCCGGTTTCAGGCGTACAAGTCCAGCATCGTGCCCGTCCCGTCGTCGGCGGGTACTATCTCCGGCTCGGGCTCAGGTTCCGCCGGCCTTTCGACCTGGGGGGATGGATCGATTCGCTGCTGCGGTATCTCGGAACCGATTTCCTCTATGGCCATAAGCGCCCCCTTTGCTCGTAGCTATCTTAAGAGCCCATGCTTAATATACTAATACTTTCAGTATAATAAAATACCCCGGGCGGATTTCACGTCGCCCGGGGTATTTATTATCCACGTTACGGGCTTATTTCCCGGCGCCAGAGCTCGACGCGGAGTACTTCCTAAGCTTTGACAGGAGATCCTTGGCTTTCTGCCTTACGGGGGTGATGTAGTTCCCGTCGGCTATCTTCATTATCGCCCGGATCGCGGCGGGATCCTTGATCCCGTTGTTCGCGTCGGCCAGGGCCTCGAGCGCTACGAGGCTCTCGAACGCCAGGCTGTTGTCGGGGAACAATATGTCGAAGCGATTCACGACGAAGGCTATGGTCTGCGTAACGTCATCCCCCGTCATGAGGCCGATCTTGCCTATAGAGCGGATGGCGGCCGCGATGACCATCGGCTCGGTATCCACGAGCGCGACCTTAAGGAGCGTATCCTTCGCCTCGACCGTCTTGATCTGGCCGAGCAGGAGGCAAGCCTCGCGCCGAACGTCGGGGTAGTTGTTGAGCGCGCGTCCCACGCCGCCCGCCCGTACGATCGTCATCGAGCTCTCGGTCGCGAGATAGTCGAGGGCCTTGCGTACCTCCGGGCCGGCGCGGCCTTCGTCTAGCGACTGCGTTATGTACTGAAGCGCGACGAGCTTCATGTCCTTACTGTCCGAGTATGCCTGCTCTCGGATTATCATCGTCTCGAGAGGGTCCTGCAGATAGGATTCCTCGACCGTCCTCTCGCCGCTGGTAGCCGCCTGACTCCATGCTGGCGTGAAGGCGAGGGCGGTTAGGGTGATGAGAGTGACTATACAGCGCTTCATGATTACCTCCAGGTCGCGATCTTCCATGTATCACCGATTTTCTCAAGGTTGTAAAGTACCAGCCGCTCGCCCTTCGCGTTGATCGTGATCGCGCGTATGCGGTTCGCGTCTATGAATTCGATATCATCGACTCTATCGTTCTGGCGGGAAGGATACACTACGTGGATGAAATAATCCTGCAGCGTGCGGAGCGCGATGCCCTGGCGTTTCAGTACGGGCGCCTCCGATATCTTGGCCAGCGTCTCGGTAGAGGAGTAGTAGGCCTTATAGTCGCCCGTGAGCGCGGACGACCACGCTTCGTAGTCCTTAGCCTGTATTATCGAGTTTAGTCCTTGGATAAGTGCCCGGACGTCGAAGAAAGTCGCCTGCTTGAGCTCGACGCTAACCGTCGAGGGATCGAAAGGAACGGTCTCGGGAACGGTCGCCGGTTCGACGGCTTCCGCCGGCTTCTCCTCGGGAACGGCCTCGACGGGCTCGGTCGAGATGACGGGCTCCTGGGGCAGGGGCTCGGGCGCGGTAGAGCAGGACGAGACGGCGATTATCGCCGCAGTGATGCGTGCGATACGGCGCATACGGTGCAGACTATACATATCGTTATAGTATACCTAAGATAGAGGATTGTCAAAACGAGTCGTAGCGCGCGCGTTTTTTATTGATGGTAACGATCTTTTGAAGTATGATAGCCCCATTATATGAAGACGACGACTATCGACACCATGAATATAACTCAGTTGCATCGCCTAGAATACGAAGCGTCGCCCGATGTCGTCGTTTCAGCCCCTGGGTGCATACGTCTCATAGGCGAGCATACGATACGCGGGGATGGCCTGATGATAGCCTTTCCCCTCGACAAAAGGGTTTCTATAGCGATTTCGGGTAGGAGGGATTCGTCGGTCCGCTTCTTCGCCGCCGACCTAGGCGAACGGAAGCGGACGAACCTCTCGAATCTCAAGTATAAGAGAGAGGATCGCTGGGCTAACTTCATCAAGGCCTCGCTCTCGGCCTACGTTGGAGAGACGGCGGGGGCCAAGGGGTTCAATATATCCGTCTCGGGCGACGTGCCCCAAGCGCTGGGCCTCGGTTCGGCTACCGCCCTCCAATGCGCGGCCGCGAAGGCAGCCGCCCTCGTATCCGGCTACGATCCGACGCCGCAGGACATAGCTAGAACCATCGTCGATACGGACAGGGTGTATTTCGACAAGCAGACCAGGGTCGCCGACTATATCGCTACCCTCGACGCCTCCGAAGGCTCGCTGGTGTTCGTCGACGGGGCTCGCGGCTCGGCGGAATCGCTCGAATCGGTCTTCGGCGACTCCCTGCTCGTCCTGACCGACTCCAAGGTCCCTAGGCCGCCGCTTGAAAGCGAGCTAAGCCAGCGGTCCGCCGATTGCGCGGCGGGCTTGGCCATATTGAACGGCTCGTCCAATAGGATGCTCCGAGACTATTCCACCGACGATCTCGACGAATACATGGGCGTGATGCCCGAGCGGATACGGCGGCATTGCGCGTTCTTCGTCGAGGAGATCCAGCGGGTGCGCGAGGCGAAGGAAGCAGTCGCGCACGGCGACAGGGCCGCCTTCGTCAAGGCACTGAACAAGTCGCAGGCCGGACTACGAAACAGCTACGAGATCTCCTGCCCGGAGATAGACTGGCTCGTGAAGCGGGCTCTCGAGATAGACGGAATCGTAGCTAGCCGCATGATCGGAAAGGGATTCGGGGGGTGCACTCTCAGCCTGCTCGACGCGCGGGCTATGGAGGAGTACAAGGCGCGCCTCGAGGAATACGAGCGTATATTCGGGTTTAAGCCCAGCTCCTTGGAAATTTCCATCGGCGCTGGTATTATCGCCGAATAGCCCCCGTACCTGGCGGGCCCTAGGAGCGTCGATGAAGATCCTGCTAACGAACGATGACGGCTACTCGAGCGACGGCATAAAGGCCCTGGCGAGCGCGCTCGGCGCGTCGCATGAGGTGTGGACCCTGGCTCCGGACTCGGAACGATCGGGGATGAGCCATTCGATGTCGCTGAGGCATCCTTTGAAGATAAGGAAGCTGGCGGAGCGCGAGTACTCGTGCTCCGGCACGCCGGCGGACTGCGTGATACTGGCCGCCCATGGGGTCATCCCCTTCGTTCCCGATATCGTCGTCTCGGGAATCAACCGCGGCCCCAACCTCGGCACCGACCTCGTCTATTCAGGCACGGCGGCGGCGGCGCGGCAGGCGACGCTGAACGGCCTGCCAGGCATCGCGGTGTCGCTCGCCACCTATACCGGGCCTTTCAGGTACGGCGCGCTCGCGCGGCTCGTAGCCGAGAGGCTCGATTACTTCGTATCGCTATGCGGCCCCGAGGTGTTCGTCAATATAAACGCGCCAGACGCCGCCGAGGACTTCGACTACGAGATAGCCGAGGCCAGCCCGAGCAAGCGCATATATAAGGACACGCTCAAGTTCTTCGACGGCCCGGACGGGTACTCGTACTGCTTCTTCATGGACGGCCATGTCGATACCCACCGGGAGTCGGGCAGCGACGAGGATATAGTGACCAGGGGCTTGGCCTCCGTGACGAGGGTGCTCGCGTATCCGTGCTCCTTGGCCACGACCGATACTGTACCGCCCCAGCGCGAAAGGGACGGAGCCTCACGGTGAGGAACCAGGAGGCCTCGGGATTGAAGGCCCTCGAGAAAGCCGGCGCCGAGTATAGGGCCGGCGACTACGAGTCGGCGGTGGCCACCTTAACGGCCGCGACCGTCGACGAGGGCGATTATCTCGAGCTCTCATACCTCCTCGGGCTTTCGTACGCCCGCCTCGGGAGATTCGACGAGGCGCTGCTTTACCTCGAGCAAGTCGTCACGCAGAGCGACGATGACGAGCGATCGCGGCAATGCCGCTTCACGCTCGCCTACGTCTACGCTGTGACGGGGCGATCCAAGCTCTCGGAGTACGAGCTCAAGAAGCTCGTCGAGGCCTCGATAGAGACGACGCAGGTCTGCGCGGCCCTGGGCCACGCGAACTGGAAGCAAGGCAGGCTCGAGGAGGGGCTCCGCTGGTACGAGAAGGCGCTCGCCCTGTCGCCCGAGAACCCCACGGCCCTCAACGGGTACGGGTACCTGCTCGCGTGCTCGGGTAAGGACCTGGAGAAAGCGCTGACCTGCTGCAGGAAAGCGCTGGATGACGACCCCGACAATCCCGCCTACGCCGACTCCCTCGGGTGGGCGTATTTCAGGCTGGGCATGCTCTCGGAGGCCGGTCGGTACCTGCGCGCCGCGGCCGGGGCGCTCGCGGGCGACGCCGAGTCGCGCGAGCATATAGCGGAATTAGAGAAGGCGGCTCGCGCCCGATGAGAAAATTATCGACCTTAGCGATACTGCTGGTCTCGGTCTTCACGGCGGCCGCGCAGTTCGACTATTCCATCACCTCGCCGTTGGCCGCGGAGTCGTTCCGCATAGGCGTAGAGGCCTACGGCAGGGGACGCTTCGCCGAATCCCTCTCCCAGTTCGAGAGGAGCCTCGCCAGCGAAGGCGGCGACCCTCTGTGCCTCTACTGGCTCGGCAAGGCGTATTACAGGCTCGGTCTCTCGAGCGCGGCCTTCGACAGATGGAACGAGGCCGCAGCCAGGAGCGACGCCTCGCCGTTCGTCTCCAGCCGCCTCGAGCTCGCCGGCGCCCTAACCGATCCGGCGGGCCTGCAGGCTCCGAAGCGATACGTCAGGGTATCCGAGCTAAGCGGCTCGAGGGACAAGACAACGCTCTTCTCCAGGCCTTCATGGATAGAGCCGCTCCCCGACGGCAAGGCGATGATAGTCTCTCACGGTACTAACACGGTACTGGTCGTCGACGCCAACGCTAGGATAGTCAAGACGATGAACGGCGGATCGACGGGTTTCGACCGCCCCTTCGCTTGCGCCGTCCTCGATGACGGCAGCCTATTCTTAACCGAATTCCAGTCCGACAGGATAGCCCGTCTATCGCCGGACGGCAGGCTGCTCGGCTATTCGGGCGACGCCGAAGGGCCGGGACGCCTATCCGGCCCCCAGTACATCTGCGCCGACGAGGACGGCTTCGTCTACGTCAGCGACGTCGGATTCTCCAGAGTCGTCAAGTACGCCCGCGACGGTACCATGCTGCTATCCTTCGGGACGCCCAGCGCGACGTTCGAGGGCCTGCGGCTGCCTACCGGCGTGGCCGCCTTGGGCGGTAGGATTTACGTCGCCGACGCCGCGATGAAGGCGGTGTTCGCCTTCGACCCCTACGGCAATTACCTATCGCGGCTGGATACCCCCGAACTACAGAGGCCGGAAGGCCTGCGGGCCGTCGAAGGCGGGCGCCTCATGATAGCCGACGGCTCCCGGGTGCTCGTGGTGGACCCCGAGACGGGCGCTTCCTCGGAGCTCTACCGGTCGGAGAGGAAGAGGGCCCGGATAGTATCCGCCGCCTTCGACGCTAACGGAGAGCTCCTCGTCGCCGATTTCGATGCGTCGGAGGTGGCCTACCTCTCCGATCCGGCCTCTCGCTTCGCGGGACTCTCGGTAGAGCTCGGCAGGGTATATTCCGACGCCTTCCCCCGCGTCACCTTCGATATTAGGGTTAGGGACCGGTACGGGAGGCCGCTCACCGGGCTCGGTTCCGCGAACTTCTACGTCTCGGAGAGCGTGGTACGCAAGGAGAGGCGAATCGAGGGCGACAAGGACGTGGATTACCTGAGCTCGTCGATCAGGCCCGCGGAAGGTTTCGAGTTCGAGGGATCGCTAGACGACTCGGCGCGGATCGATGCCATCTTCCTCCTGGAAGGGTCTCCCGAGTTGTCAGCGAGGAGGCTCGAGGCGCGCGACGCCGTGGCGTCGCTCTATTCGACGCTGGGAGAGGACGCCTCGGCGAGGCTCGTCGTAGCGGGCCGCTCGGCCCAGCCCCCGACGGCAGGCAGCCTCCGGGCGATAAGCGACGCGGTGCTCGCGGCTCCTCAGGCCAAGGATTGGCGATTCGATTCGGGTCTTCGCCTCGCGGCGGGATCCCTCTTCGACAGGTCCGGCAGGAGGGTCGTCGTCTACGTTGGAACGGGATCGGTGAGCGACGGCGCGATCGACGGGGCCTCGTTGTCGGAACTCGCCTCCCTGCTGGAGAATAACGACATCGCGCTGTACGCCGTCCTGATAGGCAGGGGCGAACCGTCGCCGGAGCTTCGCTTCCTCGTTGAGCGTTCGGGAGGCGAGACCTATAGGTCCGATAGGCCCGAGGGGCTTTCGATAATAGCGCGGCGCGTCCGCGAGGCGAGGACGGGGAGGTACAGGCTCTCGTATATCGCGTCCGCCGACGACGGTTTCGGCCGCAGCTACTTGCCGTTCAGCGTCGAGGTATACCTTCGCGATCGCTCGGGCAAGGACGAGAGCGGATTCTTCGCGCCGCTGAGATAATTTAAAAAGGGGCGCGCTTGACTCGATCGCTCGCTTTCTGTATAGTGTGCCTCGTTCCACGCCATCTTAGCTCAGTTGGAAGAGCGCGTGACTTGTAATCTCGAGGTCCCCGGTTCGATCCCGGGAGATGGCTCAAACGAGTCCGATGGCGGCTACGACCTGGAGAGATTCCCGAGTGGTCAAAGGGGGCAGACTGTAAATCTGTTGGCTATGCCTTCGAAGGTTCAAATCCTTCTCTCTCCAATCTTAAGGACCGCCTTTCGGCGGTCCTTATTCGTATGCGAGGTTGCTGGATGAGCCGAGATTTCTGGAGCGACGGCCTCAGGTTCGAATGCGCGCGCTGTTCCGCATGCTGCAGGCACGAGCCTGGCTTCGTTTTCCTATCGGCTACCGACCTCGAGCGCCTGCTCGGGCATTTCGGCCTTGCCTTTCGCGCCTTTTTCGATACATTACTTAGGACTGTGGACGTAGGCACCGGATACGCGATAAGCCTTCGGGAAAAGCCTAATAATGATTGTATACTATGGACCGAGGACGGATGCTCGGCCTACGAGGCTCGGCCCGTGCAATGCTCTACGTACCCGTTCTGGCAAGGGGTGCTCGACGCTCCCGAGGACTGGGATCGGGAAGCTGAGGATTGCCCTGGAATAGGAAGAGGCCCGATCGTGCCCAGAGACGCTATAGGCGAACGCCTATTGTCGAGACGCGCGAATCCGCCTCTTATCATACCATATGACGCCGCATTGGAGTCCATCGATGAAAATTCGCTTCTGGGGCGCCCGGGGATCGTTGCCGACCCCGCTGACGCCGGCTAAGCTACGGAGCAAGATATCGTCGATAGTACAGCGCATCACGCCGGCTGACCTCGAGTCCCAGGAATCGAGGGAGCTGTTCTTGGCGAGGCTCCCCGATTACTTGTTTTCCACCATCGGCGGTAATACGGCCTGCGTCGAAGTGGAGACTAACGAGCGCTTCCGCCTCGTATTCGACGCGGGCACCGGAATACGCAATCTCGGGCAGGATATAATCGCTTCCAAGAAGGCGGCGACGGTCCATCTTTTTTTCTCCCACTTCCACTGGGACCATATCCAGGGCCTGCCTTTTTTCGCGCCGGCCTTCGATCCGCGCACGCAACTCTCGATGTATAGCCCCGATCCGAACCTGCGAAGGATTCTGGAAGGACAGATGAAGGCGCCCTATTTCCCGATAGAGCTGGATTCCATGGCTGCCAAGAAGGAGTTCGTGCATCTCGAGGGGCGCGGCGTGCGCATCGGCGACGTGCAGATTCGATACCGCGCGATGAGCCATCCCGGCGGTTGCTATAGCTACGCCATCGAGGAAGGCGGAAAGAAGGCAATCTATTCTACCGATACGGAGCTCGATCCGAAGGATTTCGATAGGACGCCCGAGAACGAGACCTACTTCAAGGGCGCCGACGCCTTGATAATAGACGCGCAGTATACCCTCGGCGAGGCCATAGAGAAGCAGTATTGGGGCCATTCGTCCTTCAGCCTGGCGGCGGATTTCGCCGCGTCGTGGCATATAAAACGGCTCGTGCTGTTCCATCACGAGCCGGCGTACGGCGACCAGAAGATCGGCTCCATCCTAAAATCAGCCTCCTGGTACCTCAAGCATATCGAGGACCGAGGCATTGAGGTCGTATTGGCTCAGGAGGGCGTCGAAATTGACGTTTAGGGAACTGTGCTCCGCTCGCTTCGACGTGCCGTTCGACGGGATCGAGATAATGGCGCTCTATATAGCATTGTCCGGTGACGAGGAGCGGCTCGTCGAGCACCAGAGGACCGTACTAGAGCGATTGCGCGCCATTCTCTACGAGAACCTCTCGGTCGAGGAGCTCGAGGGCCTCTCCGCCTCGTACGCGCGCGCGCTCGAGGACGGGCGTATTCCATGAGGAACAGCAAGCCGAACGATAAGCGTAGCATCGCGAGCATTCTATTCCGCGTCCTCGGCACGCTTGTCGCCCTCGCCATAGTCATCGCGGCCGCCGCCTTGATCGCGGCTCTCGCCTTCGCCTCGGCCTACGATAAGCCGACCGGGAAGATCGGTCCCGAAGGAGCTTTTTTCAACGTCCGGCAAGGCGAATCCGGGATGTCGGTATCGCGGAGGCTAGCCCAGGAGGGCTTCATCAGGTCGGAATACCTGTTCAGGCTTATCCTCAAGGCGAAGCGCCTCGAATCGTCGCTCAAGGCGGGCGAGTACGCTATCGGCCCGGCTATGAATTCGAGCGACGTCCTCGAGATGCTGGTCGAGGGGAGGCAGGCGCTCCTGCGGCTTACCGTTCCCGAAGGGGCCGATATCGGATACATCGCGGACGCGGCGGAAGCCGCCGGCGTAGCCTCGGCCTCCGACACGCTCGCCGCGGCTCGGGACGGGGACCTCGTGCGAGGCCTTGGAATCCCCGCCGAGTCGGCTGACGGGTACCTTTTCCCCGATACGTACCTGCTACCGCGCAACGCAGGCGGGCGAGCCCTGGTCACGCTCATGGTCCAGACCTTCAAGAAGCGGCTCGCGGAGGCCATTCCGGAGGCCTTAGCCTTATCCCCGAAAGAGTTGCACGAGCGGGTCGTGCTCGCGAGCATCGTGGAGCGCGAATACAGGGTCGCCCAGGAAGCGCCGCTCATGGCGAGCGTCTTCCTTAACAGGCTCAGGATAGGCATGGCCCTGCAGTCGTGCGCCACCGTCGTCTTCGTCATTACGGAGCACCAAGGCAAGCCGCATCCGAGCAGGCTCTTCGATAGGGACCTGAAGATCGACGACCCGTTCAATACGTATATGTACCCGGGCTTGCCGCCCGGGCCGATATGCAACCCCGGCATGACAGCCGTCTCCGCCGCGCTACGGCCCGCGGTATCCAAGTATCTCTACTTCCGGCTGGTCAACGAGGCCACGGGCCAGCACTACTTCTCGGCCTCGCTCGACGAGCATATAGGCGCGGCGTCCCTTCTGGTAAAGCCCAGGAGCCGATGAAGCGCATCCCGGAGCGCATCGTTCAGGATATCGTCTCGAGAACCGATATCGTGAGGATAGTAGGAGAATACGTCCGCCTGGAGAAGCGAGGCTCGCGATGGACCGGCCTCTGCCCGTTCCATAACGAGAAGACGCCTTCCTTCGGCGTCAACGAGGAGCGGGGTTTCTTCTACTGCTTCGGCTGCAAGAAGGGCGGGGACGCGATCACGTTCGTCAAGGAGATAGAGCGTTGCGGCTACGTCGAGGCGCTGGAGCATCTAGCCGAAAAAGCCGGCGTGCTCGTTACCTACGAAGGAGACGAGGATCCCGCGGAGGCTAAGGCGGCGAAGGAGAGGCAATCCCTCTACGAGCTCTACGAGCGGCTCGCGGGAACGTTCCACCACCTCCTGCTATCCGATCCCCGCGGCGCGGAAGCCTTGGAGTACGCCCGTAGGCGTAAGCTCTCGGATGATATTCTTAAGTCCTTTAGGATAGGCTACGCTCCTAAGGACCGCTCCTGGCTATACCGATTCCTGCGCGGCAAGTCGTACTCGGCGGATTTCCTCGAGACTACGGGATTGTTTTCGAGGAAATACGCGGGATCAGTGATCTTTTCCGATAGGCTCATGTTCCCGATCGACGACGCCCGAGGCAGGGTCGTGGCGTTCGGAGGCCGCATACTCTCGGGAGACGGCCCTAAGTATATCAACTCCCCCGAGACTGACATTTTTAAGAAGCACGACACCCTATTCGGGCTTTCCAAGTCGGCTCAAGCCATGAGAACCACGGGCGAGTCAATACTATGCGAAGGCTATATGGACGCGATAGCCTTCCACGCCGCCGGCGTATCGAACGCGGTCGCGCCGCTAGGCACCGCGTTCACCGATTCGCAGGCGGCGCTGATAAAGCGCTACGCCGGAACCGTCGTCATCGGCTTCGATAGCGACGAGGCGGGGACGAGGGCCACGGAGCGGGCAATCGCGATCGCCGAAGGCACGGGGCTCGCCGTAAGGGTACTCCGGATAGAGAATGCTAAGGATCCCGCGGAGATACTTGAAAAAAACGGCCCCGAGCGATTGAAAAAAAATGCCGCTTCCACTATAACTTCCGATGAATTTATTCTCGGAAACGCGTCTTCCATGCTGCGGAAGGGCGATTCCGAGTCGCAGTCCATCGCATTCCAGTATATTTTTCCATATATCGCGGGGATTTCTTCGGATATCAAGCGCGATTCTTTTATCAACGCCGCCGCGACCCGTCTCGGCGCCGATCCTGCTTCAGTTAGGAGCGATTATAATCGATTCTTAAACAAGGAAGCCCCGCGGCGAGTCGTCGCTGGCGCCGAGCAGGCATCCGCGTTCGTTCCGAGCTCTGACGCGGAATTTATCGCGGCGATAGTGGCGAATTCGGAGCTTTTCGAGTCCGCGCGGTCGGAGATAGGGCCCGTCGACTTCGATGATGACGCCTTGAAGGACGCTTTCATCACGATGGAGGAATGCTATCGGGGCGGTGACCAGAGCGTCTCCGCCGTCACGGATCGATTAACCTGCGGAGGGCTCAAGGAGTTCATTCTACAGAAAATATCCGACGGAGCGTATTCTATTAATCCAGAGCGGTTCGTCGTCGACGGCGTTCGAAGGATCAAGGAACGCGCGCTCGAGCGCCAGAAACAGCGTATCGTCGCGAGGATAAGAGAATACGATCCAGAAAGGGACGGCGACGAACTGTCCCTGAACGATCTGCTATATGAAAAAATGTTCCTAGACGGAGAACTCACCAGAATAAAGGAAGAGCGGCATGGGCGACCCTGAACTCGATCCTGCGATCGTAAAACTACTCGACTACGCGAAATCGAAGAAGACTATCAGCTTCGACGAACTATCCGATTTCCTACCGGAAGAATTCTTGAATTCTGATAAGATCGACGGCGTGCTCGCCCTCCTCGAGAGCAATAACATACAGCTCGAGGAAGAAGACCTTCAGATCGACGAGGCCGTCGAGACGAAGGGACGCGAGCCCGAGGCCGTCTCGACGAAGGAAAAGAAACGCCTCGTCTACAACGACAAGGAAAGCGCCGTCGACGATCCTATTCGCCTATACCTCAGGGAGATAGGCAAGGAGAATCTACTCACCGCCGAGCAGGAGGTGGAGCTCTCCAAGCAAATGGAAGAGGGCGAGAACATCATCAAGGGGATCATTAAGAAAAGCGGCATGCTGATCCCCGAGTTCTACCAGATATCCGTGAAGGCCAAGCGCGAATCCGGTTCGCAGCAGCGCAAGGAGAACTCCGAACGCATAGCCGAGCGCAGGCGGCTGAATCAATTCTACCGGGACGTCCTCAAGGACACTCAGGTAGAGCTAAAGTCCTATATGGAAACGAAGAAGCGGATAGCTTCCCGAGGCGGAGACGTCAAGGCCGACGAGACGCTCGTCAAGTCGCGGGACGCGCTGCTCGACAGGCTGGGCGAGGCCGATCTCCACCCGGAGGAGATAAACTCCTTCTCGGAGAAGTTCATCAACGCCGCCAAGCGGATAAAGAAATTCCGGCGCGAGCAGGAACGCCTTGAGCGCACGCTTCAGGTCGAGAACCTGCGTGAGCTCCGGGTACTCGGACGCAACCTTACGCTCAAGGAGCGCCGCGAGCAGATAGAGTCGGAACTCGGTATCTGCGCCGACGAGATCAAGGAACGCATCAGGCAGATCCAGGTGACCGAGAAGAAGCTCGAGGAGATGGAATACTCCTTCGAGAACGATTGCGACGTTATCATCACGATGGCCAAGGAGATCAACCGGGGCCGCATCATGATGAAGAGCGCCAAGGATAGGCTCATAAAGGCCAACCTGAGGCTCGTCGTCTCGATCGCGAAGAAATACACCAACAGGGGCCTTCATTTCTTCGACCTCGTGCAAGAGGGAAATATAGGGCTCATTAAGGCGGTCGAGAAATTCGAGTACCGAAAGGGCTATAAATTCTCGACGTACGCCACGTGGTGGATCAGGCAGGCCATAACCCGCTCCATAAGCGATCAGGCCAGGACCATACGCGTTCCCGTCCATATGATAGAGCAGATCAACAAGGTCGTCCGCGAGTCGCGCCAACTGATGCAGAAGCTAGGGCGAGAGCCGAGCGACGAGGAAGTGGCCCAGCAGCTTGGCTGGCCCGTCGCGCGGGTCAAGAGCGTCAAGAACGTCGCGCGCGAGCCTATCAGCCTCGAGACGCCCATCGGCGAGGACGAGGACAGCCTGCTCGGCGACTTCATAGAGGACAAGGAAATCGAGAACCCGAGCGTGCAGACGGACTATAAGCTCCTTCAGGAGCAGATTCGGTCCGTCCTCGCGACCTTGCCGCCGAGGGAGCAAGAGGTCCTGAGAATGCGCTTCGGACTCGACGACGGCTATTCGCTCACGCTCGAGGAAGTGGGACTATACTTCAACGTGACCCGGGAGCGTATCAGGCAGATCGAGGCGAAGGCCCTTAAGAAGCTTCGCCACTTCAAGCGTAGCCAGAAGCTGCGCGATTACGTAGACCACTGAGCCCACGATTTACGTCGAGGCTCGCGTCGTTGATCACGACGCGAGCCTTGTGATATAATCTCGCGATCTTCGATTCATAACCCTAGACGAGGTGAAATCATATGCTGATGGAAGAGCTTTTCGAGCGGCTGCGTACATTCCAGGAACTCCTGATGGAGCGGGTCGCCATCGAGAAGGAAGTTAGGGAGCTTCCCAAGTCTATCGCCGCGCAGGAAGAAGTCCTAGCCCGAGCGAAGAAGAGCTACGGCGAGCGTAGCCAGCGTATCGAGGAGACCCAGTCGAGGGTCGGCCAGCTCAGGGCCGAGCTCGCCGACGTGGTAGCGCATAAGGACAAGTCTGAGCAGCAGATGGACTCGATCTCCAATCCCCGGGAGTTCGAGGCGCTCAATAAGGAGATAACGGAGGCCGGGCTCAAGGAAGACCAGCTCCGCAAGGACCTGAAGCGCGAGGAAGAGAACCTCAGGGAGTCCGAGGGCGAGGTCAAGTCGAGCGAGGCGCTCATTACCTCCCAGGAATCGGAGATCGCGGCCAAGCGCACGAAGATAACCAACGACGAGGCTTCCATGAAGGCCCGCGTGACCGAGCTTAAGGGCAAGGAAACCGATATCACCGCCGATATCGACACCGAGGTCGTGTTTAAATTCGAGCGCATCATCAAGTCCAAGCAAGGCGTAGGTATCGTTCCCGTTAAGGGCGTCGTCTGCTCCGGTTGCTCGATGATCCTGCCCGCCCAGTTCGTCAACGAGGTTAGGCAGAGCGACAAGATAGTATTCTGCCCCTATTGCTCGCGAGTGCTATTCTTCCAGGAAGGCGACGAGGCGCAGGAAGACCTGATAGTAGACATAGAGTCGGGCTCCCTCGCCGACCTCGACGATTACGGCGACGATTCCGACGACGAGTACGACTCGGACAGCGATATGGACGGCGACTCCGACAAGGACTCGACCGACGATTCTGACGATTAAAGAGTTTTTATAAGGGGCGAACCGGGCCGCCGCCGCACAGGCCGCGAGGTTTGGGCGGAGGAAAGTCCGGGCTCGATAGGGCGCGACGCCGGTTAACGACCGGGCGCGCGGCCGGAGACGGCCGCGTGACAGACAGCGCAACAGAAAGCGAACCGCCTGGCGCCGCGAGGCGCTCGGTAAGGGTGAAAAGGTGGGGTAAGAGCCCACCGCGTTCGCGGCAACGCGAACGGCACGGCAAGCCTCGTCGCGAGCAAGGCCGAACAGCGGAGGCGCGGCTCGCGCATCGGAAGCGCCTTCGGGCGACGACGACGTCGGAGGCTTAGGCCGACGACGATACTCCGCGGGTAGGCCGCGTAAGCGGGAGCGCGAGCTTCCGCGAAGATGGATGGCGGCCGCCGCGCAAGCGGTACAGAACCCGGCTTATAGGTTCGTCCCTTTTCCTTGCTTTAATTGACTATAGCGGGCGCGCCGTGGTACAACGAAGCTCATTAGTATGAACGATTATTCCCCCGGATTACCGCGCAACTCAGATCCGTTCCTCAAGAAGCTAAGGCGCAAGCGCCGTATCACGGGAATCGTCGTCGTCGCCTCTATCGCCATAATAGTCGCTGGCGCTACGGTCGCCCTTGGACGCATCGCCGCGAATAGGGCGACCCCCAAGGCTACGCAGCAGTCTATAGCCGATCGATGGCTCGCGAAAGACTTCGCCGGCGTATACGAGGCGTGCCAAGCCTCGCTCGCCATCTCGCCGCTAGACCCTTTCTACCTCGTATTCAACGGCTTCTCGGCATTCTACCTCGGGATAGCGGAAAGCGACGGCGAGCGAAGGTCGAGTCGAATGGACGAGGCCATCTTCTCGCTACGCAAGGCCTTGATAGACAAGGACGCGCCGTTGAGGGCCGAGGCCACGTACGTGCTCGGGAAGGCTTATTTCCTTAAAGGAATAGACTACTACAACGAGGCTATTGATTACCTTGAGGAAGCCGCGAGAAACGGCTATTCGCAGTCCGACACATGGGAATACCTCGCGCTGGCCGCCCAGGGAACCGGCTCGCTAGGGAAGAGCGTCGCGTACTTCGATAAGGCGATGGCCGCCACCGCGGGCTCGCCGGAATTGACGCTTGCGGCGGCTACGGCCAACGCCGCCGCGGGCGACGCCGCCAAGGCGGAGCGGCTAGCGACCGAGGCGCTAGCCATGACCAGCGACGAGTACCTCGCCGAGCGTTGCGGATTCCTGCTCGGCGACCTACTCATGAAAACGGGGCGGCAGAGCGAGGCCCTCGCCCGATACGAGGCTATTAAAGATAAGAACCCCCAGTCAGCCGACGCATGGTATTATCAAGGGCTCGCGCTTTTCGAGATGGGCGACCCCATCGGCGCACGCGCGGCGTGGCGAAAGGCCGTATCGATCGACCCTATGCACATGGGCGCCAGGCAGAAACTATCTGAACGTTCATAGAATCCTTGGAGGAGCGAACATCATGGCGAAACGAAGATTATTTGACTCGCTTTCACTCGATATCGGGATCGACCTAGGCACGTGCAACACCCTGATCTACGTCCGAGGCAAGGGCATCGTCATTAACGAGCCGTCCGTAGTGGCCGTCGAGCGAGGCACCAAGCGCGTCATAGCGGTAGGCTCCGAGGCGAAGCGCATGCTGTGGAAGACCCCCGGCAATATCATCGCCATTCGCCCCCTGCGTGACGGGGTGATAGCGGATCCGGATACGACCGAGAAGATGATCAAATACTTCATCCAGAAGGTCATCCCAAGGCGGTGGTTCATAAAGCCGAGGATGGTCATCGGCATTCCTACCTGCATTACCGAGGTCGAGCGACGGGCCGTCGTAGAGGCCGCGTACAAGGCCGGCGCTCGCCAGGTAGAGGTGCTGCCGGAGTCGCTCGCGGCCGCTATCGGCTCCGATATACCTATCCACGAGCCGGCGGGCCATATGATCTGCGATATCGGCGGCGGCACGACCGAGATATCGGTCATCTCCCTTAAGGACCTCGTCGTAACAAACGCCATACGTATCGGCGGCGATGAATTCGACGCGGCGATCATCAAGCACATCCGCGCGGCGCACAACCTCATCATCGGCGAGCAGACCGCCGAGCGCCTGAAGATAGAGATAGGCAACGCTAGTCCCGACAAGGTCATAGAGAAGGTCGAGATAAAGGGCACGGACGCTATCACGGGGCTGCCCCGCAGGCTCGAGATAGACTCGGTAGAGGTACGCGAAGCGCTGCAGGAGCCGGTCAACCAGATCGTAGAGGAGATAAAGAAGACTCTCGGCCAAACGCCGCCCGAGCTGGCGGCCGATATAGTCGAGCGCGGCATCGTCATGGCCGGCGGCGGTTCCCTCCTCAAGGGCCTCCCGCGATTGATAGCCAAGGAGACCGGCGTGCCGGTCATCCTCGCCGAGCGCCCGCTCGAGTGCGTGGCGATCGGCGCGGGCAAGTACTTCGAGGCGATCCACGGAATCGACGTGGCCTTCGGTTCGGCTAGCAACATGAACCTGTAGCTCGGTATGGCCCACCGCGACCGAAGCGTGGCGCGCCGTACGATGGGCTCCGCGCTCTTGATGGCGATCTCGCTCATTACGCTCATCGTATCCACTCGAAGCCTCGCCGGCCTTCCCGAGCGGTTCGGGCTCTCGGTGCTATCGTTCTTCCAGCGAGGATTCGACGGGGTCGGGCAGTTCGTCGCGGAAACCATCGACAGCATAGCCGAGCTACGCAGGCTGGAGGCCGAGCACAAGGAACTGCTCGCGCGCGTGGAGTCCCTTGGCAACCTCGAGCGGAGCTATACCGACCTGAAGCGCGAGAACGACAGGCTCAAGGAACAGCTCGGCTTCCAGCTCTCGGCGGCCTACTCCTCGGTTTCAGCCAAGATAATCGCCAGGGACCCCGAGAACCTCTATGCGACGTTCATACTGAACAAGGGCGCGTCTCACGGCGTCGTCAAGAACCAAGCCGTCATCGCGTACCAGGACGGCGTCGAGGGGCTCGTCGGGAGGGTCGTCGAGGTCGGCAGGAGCACGTGCGTCGTTTCGCCTATCTACGACAGCTCCGCCTTCGTCGCCGTCAAGCTGGAACGCTCGCGCTACGACGGCCTAGCCGTCGGCCTCGGCTCGCTGGAGACCCCGCTTATAATCCGATACATCAAGAAGCGGGCTAAGGACGAGATACAGTACGGCGACGTAGTGGTCACCAGCGGGATGCAGTCGCTCTATCCTCCCGGGATACGCATAGGACGGGTGACGAAGCTCCGGGATCTCGATTACCTTACCTCCCTCGAACTGGAGATGGAGCCCATCATCGACTTCGGCAGGATCGAATACGTCTTCATCGTTCGGGCCGAGACCGCCTCGGGATCGGAGTAGGGAATGTTACGGCGATGGCTACTCTCCTTCGGAATCGTCGCGCTACTCCTGGTCATGCAATCGACATGGCTGGACTACGTCGCAATCTACTCGGTCGTACCCGACCTCTCTCTCCTCGCGGTGGTGTACATCTCCTTCAAGAGCCCGGGCCTGCAGGGGCAGGGCGTCGGATTCGCCGCCGGGCTCCTGCAGGACGGGATAAGCGCCGCGCCGCTAGGTTTGAACGCGCTCATAAAGACTACGGTATCCTGGCTCGCTAACCTCCTGTCGGGGAAATTCTATATCGACAAGCTGCTCATGCCGGCGCTCTTCGGCCTGGTCGCGACCCTAGCCAAGGCCGCCGGCCTTGCCTTGCTAGCCGTGTTCTTCTCGGGGAAGGTACTGTCCTACGACCTTGTAGGCCGGGCGCTCTGGATCGAGGCCGCCTATAACGCGGCGGTCGCGCCGATCCTGTTCCTGGTCCTTAGCCCCCTCGATCGCTTCCTTTTCCCCACGGAAAAACACTGATGGGAGATTACGGGGAGGGCCGCAGGGGGGACGAGCTGCCGCGGGTATTCCTGCTCGTCGTGCTCGCCGGAGTCGTCTTCTCGACGTACGCATCGTACTTGTTCTATCTACAGGTGATAAGGGGCGGCGAGTTCCAGCGCAAGGCCGTAACGATCTCGCGGCAGATCGAGCGGCTCCCGGCGCAGCGAGGGGAGATATACGACAGGAACTATAACCTGCCCCTCGTCCTCAACGTCGATTCGTTCGCGCTCCTGGTCGTGCCCGCCGAGATCCCAGGCGACATGCGCGACACCGTGTTCGCCAAACTGGCCGTCCTCCTCGAGGAGCCGCTCGACGAGATCAGGCGACGGATCCCTCCCTCGTCGTACCGGATGTTCCAGCCTCTGGAGCTGGAATCGTCGGTGACCCAGAGCGTGATAGTCAATATCGCGGAGCGGATAGACGAATTCCCCGGCGTATCGTGGTACTCCCGCCCAAAGCGCAATTATCTCGACACCGGGAGCTTCTCGCATATCATCGGCTACGTAGGGAATATTTCCCGCGACGAGCTGAAGATCTACTATAACCGCGGCTATCAGACGGGGGATATACTAGGCAAGGCGGGCATCGAGCGGCAGTACGATTCCGTGTTGCGTGGGGTCGACGGCAGGCAGTATAAGACCGTCGACGTCCGGGGTAGGCGAGTCGACGCGGGCATCAGGGACGTCGAGCCGCCGCTGATGGGCAAGAACATAGTCCTGACCATAGACCGTCCGACCCAGATTCTGGCGGAGAAGGCCCTCGGCGAGAGAATCGGCTCGGTCGTCGTCCTCAAGCCGGCCAGCGGCGAGATACTCGCCCTCGTATCGTACCCTTCGTTCAACGCCAACCTAATCGTGGAGAAGGGCGGGAACAACGAGTACGCGAGGCTCCTCGAGGATACCCGCATGCCGCTCATCCAAAGGACGATACAGTCCAGCTATCCGCCCGCCTCGACGTTCAAGACGATAATGACCGCCGCGATCATAGAAGAGAAATCCATCCCGCTCGACGAGACGATTCTATGCTCGGGCGAGATCAACTACGGGGACCGCGTCTTCCGATGCTGGATCCGCAAGCCCGGGCACGGTCGGCTCGACCTGGCCGGCGCGCTCGCGCAGTCGTGCGACGTGTATTTCTGGGAGGTAGGCCGGGACAAGCTCGGCATCGAGCGCATCGTCTCCTACGCTAGGGAATTCGGCTTCGGGCTGGCGACCGGCATAGACTTGCCCGGAGAAGTGTCGGGCTTCGTGCCGACGCCGCAATGGAAGGAGCGGCGGTTTCATGAGAAGTGGCTGGGAGGAGACACGCTTAACATGGCCATCGGCCAAGGCTACCTCCTCACGACCCCGCTACAGCTCGCCGACATGATGGCCATGGTCGTAAACGAGGGAGTGATCTACAAGCCGCACCTGCTCAAGGAAATCCGCGACCCGCGCGACGGGTCGATAGTGACCAAGACCGTGCCCGAGGTCCTCCTGGCGTCAAGCATCTCTAAGGATACGTTCAAGAAGACTAAGGAATACCTGCGGGGAGTCGTAGTCGAAGGAACCGCGAGGTATCCCGTCAACACGAAGGCGGTCACGATCGGCGGCAAGACGGGAACCGCCGAGGTCGGCCTCCACGACCGCTGGCATTCCTGGTTCGTAGGCTTCGGACCCGTCAACGCGACCGACCCGGAGGACGTAATAGTGGTAGTAGCGATGATAGAGGCGAGCAACCCATGGGAATGGTGGGCGCCCTACGCGACCAATATTATCTTCCAAGGCTACTTCGAGGGGCAGACGTTCGAGGAGGCGGCATCGGCCCTGGGGCTTCTCGGCAAGACGATATCCGCGGGCGCGAGGGTTGAATGATGGCTTCTATTAAGAACCTTGCGAAATCCATGGACTGGGTCATCGTCCTCGCCATATGCATACTGATGGTTATCGGGATCCTCTTCATCTATTCGTCCGGCGTGACGAGCGCCGGCGATATAGTATCTACCGAGTACACCAAGCAGATCGTATGGGCCGTATCCGGGCTCCTCCTCATGTTCGCGTGCGTGCTCGTCGATACGAAGCGCGTGGTGGATTATATACCTATAATATACGGGTTCTTCCTCCTAGTGCTCGTATACACGCGCTTCTTCGGCAAGGTCGTAAACGGGGCCCGCTCGTGGCTCAACGTGATCGGAGATTACGGCATCCAGCCCTCGGAATTCACTAAGATCGCCGCCGCGCTATTCCTGGCGCGCTATCTTGACAGGAGCGCGCACGAGCCGTCCTCGTTCAAGCGCTTCGCCGTATCCCTGGCTATCGTCGCGATACCCATGGGCCTTATCCTGTTACAGCCGGACTTCGGCACGGCGCTGGTCTTCATTCCCCTGTACCTCGCGATGGCGTACGTGGGGGGGATCAATAGGCGGTACCTGCTATCATTGATAATCACCGGGGGCATAACGATCGTGCTGACCGTCATGCCACTATGGCAGAAGATAATCGTGGCCAAGCCGTCGCTACTACTCCGCATCCTATACGAGAGGCCCTACGTCATATACACCCTGCTCGTGGCGGTCTCGAGCCTCGTCCTATCGCTCCTCGGCTATCGTTTTTTCAAGAAGAAGTACTATTACGGCACGGCCTTCGCTTCCATGATCTTCACGCTCGGGCTCGGACTGTCCCTGGTAGGGCAAAGGCTCCTTAAGGAATACCAGATAATGCGGCTCGTGGTCTTCCTAGACCCGAGCGTTGACCCGCTAGGATCGGGCTGGAATATATTGCAGTCGATCACCGCCATCGGTTCCGGCGGCGTATCGGGAAAGGGCTTCCTTCAGGGAACGCAGAGCCATTATCGTTACCTGCCGCAGCAGAGCACGGATTTCATTTTCAGCATAATCTCCGAGGAGCTCGGCTTCTTAGGCGGCATAGCCATATTCTCCATTTTCTTCCTGATACTGATTCGGCTGGCTCTATCGATTAGGAATATCAGGAACGTGTTCTCCTCGACGTTCGTCTCGGGGATCTTCGGGATAATCCTGTTCCACTTCATCATAAATACGGGCATGGCCATGGGCATCATGCCCATAACGGGAATCCCGCTCCTGTTCTTATCGTACGGCGGATCGTCCTTGTGGACGATTTGCATAGGCGTCGGGCTATCCATCGGAATTAGCGCGAGGAAATTCGACTCATGAATCGCATCGACCCTTGCAGCGTCTTTAAGAACGATCTTCCCAAGATACAGAAGCCGGCTCGCTACCTCGGCGGAGAGAGCGGCATCGCGCGGAACGAAGGCGCCGATTTCAAGGTAGCCCTGTGCTTCCCCGACGTGTACGAAATCGGGATGGCCAATAACGCGATGCGCATCCTTTACTCCGGCCTGAACCGCCGCGAGGGAGTCGCCTGCGAGCGTCTTTTCTCCCCGGGCCTCGACTTCGAGGCGCTTCTCCGCCAGCGCGGCGTGCCTCTGTACGGGCTAGAGACCGGCTCTCCCGTCGCGACCTTCGACGTGCTCGCTTTCACCCTCGGCTACGAGCTCGCCGCCACGAACCTGCTGGCTATACTCGACCTGTCTGGGATACCGCTCCGCGCCTCCGAGCGCGCGGAGGATTGCCCGATAGTAATCGCCGGCGGCCCCGCGATCACGAACCCGGCCCCGTACGCCCGAATCCTGGACGCGGTATGGATCGGCGAGGCCGAGGACGCCTTCTTCGAGCTCGTATCGAGGATGAGGGCGGCTAAGCTCGAGGGCGCGAGGCGACCCGACTTGATCGCGCTGCTCGCGGCGGAACCGTGCGTCTGGATGCCTGGGAAGAAAGCCGTAAGGAACGTCTACGAGGGCTTCTCCTCCGCCGAGTACGCGTACGCCTTTCCTACGCCGATAGTCAAGCCCATCCAGGACCACGGGGTCGTGGAGATAATGCGCGGCTGCCCTAACGGCTGCAGGTTCTGCCACGCGGGCTACTACTACAGGCCGAGGCGGCTCCGTTCTGTCGACAGGATACTCGAGGACGTCGAGGCGCAGGTACGCGTCGCGGGGCACAGGGAGATAAGCCTCTCCTCGCTATCCAGCGGCGATTATCCAGGCATCGCGGACCTCGTGTCCCTGCTAAGCAGGAAATGGTCGCGCGAGGGCGTGTCCTTCCAGCTTCCTTCGTTGAAGGTAGAGTCCTTCCCGCTCGAGCTGATAGAGGATATATCCGGTACCCGCAAGAGCGGGCTTACGTTCGCGGTCGAGACTCCGCTCGAGCAATGGCAGATGACGCTGAACAAGAAGGTAGGCCTGGAGAAAATCAGTTCCATCCTGCTGGAGGCCGCGACCCGCGGCTACCGCGTAGCAAAATTCTATTTCATGATCGGGTTGCCGTTGCCGGTGGCCGGCGTCAAGGAAGAGGACGCGATCATCTCTTTCATACGCGGCATATCGGCCGCGGCCCCGAAGATCAAGCTTAACGTAACGGTAGCGGCCTTCGTCCCGAAGCCCCATACGCCGTTCCAATGGAGCGCTCAGTTGTCGCCCGAGGACGCGGCGTCCAGGATATTCGCCATAAAGGACGCTTTCCGCTCCGATCCCAGGGTGAAGGTAACGTACCACGCGCCGTATCTATCCTGGCTCGAGGGTATCGTCGCTAGAGGCGACGAGCGGGTAGGGGAGCTTCTCGTCGCGGCCTTCGAGCGCGGCGCCAGGTTCGACGCCTGGGACGACCTGTTCAATAAGGACGCCTGGCGATCGGCGATAGAGTCCTCCGGCATAGACTTCTCCGCCTCGCCGAGGGATCCCGCGTCGGAACTCCCCTGGTCGGGCGTCTCCCTTCGCGTATCTAACGCCTACCTTAGAGAGGAACTACGGAGATCCGAGGAATCCGTCCTCACGGCGATTTGCGCCGAAGACTGCGCCGCTCGTTGCGGCGCCTGCTCCGACGACGCGAGCATATCAGGCGACGCGGATATTCAAGCCAGGATACTAGAGCTAAGCTCAGCGTACGAGGCCGAGCGCGACGACCCGGCCGCTACTGAAACGATAGCATCTTCCAGGGAAGCTCCGACCTCGGGCACTCGCCATCGTCTGCTATTCAGGTACGGGAAGGTCGGCGCGTCCGCTTTCTTCGCGCATCACGAGGTACAGTCCATGCTCAGCGCCTGCCTCGATAGATCGGGCGTGACCCTGGCGTATTCTCAAGGCTTCAATCCGATGCCGAGGCTTGAAATCTCTGAGCCGCTATCGCTCGGTTTCGAGTCGGAGGAAGAGTACGGCGTCGCCATTCTCACGTCCAGGCCGGAGACGGGGATCGACGATATTGTAGCTCGCGCTAACGCCCAATTGCACGAGAGCCTGAGGATACGGGAGGCGCGGCTACTCGAATGCGCGGACGGGAAACGTTTCCCCTCGTTATCTTCGGTACATTGGGGGTCTCGCTTCAAGGTCGAACTCCTAGATACCGGTTTCGACCCTCGCGACTTCGTACGCGCCTTCGACGCGAGGAAGGCCCAGGCCGAGTCGATAGCCGCCGGCACGGCGACGGCGGGCGACTCGTCGATTGAGCTGCTACTGCCGTTCGCCGGCAGCCGGGAGCTCGGCCTGCCTGCCTTGTTCGAGGCCGCGTTCGGGGCGTCGATACGCGACGCCAGGGTCGCCGTCAAGCGGCTAGCCCAGTACGCCAAGGGAGAGTCCGGTACGACCATGAATTATTTCGACAGGTACGATTCGCTCTAGGAAAGCGGCTTCAAAGGGAGCACCGACGGAGCGGGCTAGTTTCGACGCTAGCTGGTAGACAGAATATACATTATCAGTAGTCGCGGATAGGCGGATGGGACGCCTCGGGGGGCACGAGGCTTCGGGGCTACCCCGCGATCATAGGTTGATGGTAATCCTATTGAGGAAGACGGCGTCGCCGTAAAGGTCCGTAAGGGTGTTAGGGTTAAGCCCGTAGGCGGCGGCGAAGAACTGCACGAAATACGTTCCTTCGAGCGCGCTCGTCGCGCTCGAGACGTAGTCGGAATTCCCCGAGGCCGGCTCGTCGAGGAACGTCAAGTAGGCCCCGGTAGATCCAGCCACGCTCCTTCGGATCAGGAATTCCGATACGGCGCCCGAGGCCTCGTTTGTAACGGTGAGCCTTGGCTCGCTGCCGGCCGGGAAGCTGATCGATACGAAATAGTCTGAGGTAAGGTAGGCTTTGGCTATCGTCGGTATTGCCGCGGAGGCGGAAGATCCGGTCGCTGGCGTCGTCAGGATAAGCCGCTGGTAGCCTAGTCCGCCCGCGGATATCAAGGTAGATTCTACTATGGCGCCGGGGACCGTATTAATAGCGCTCTGCTTGGAATTGACGTAGCTTTGGTCCGTGATGGCTTTCGCCTCGCTGGCGTAGATCTTATAGAAGATCGCGAGGCCCAGGTAATTGGAGTCATCCGACTCCGGACCCGAGAAAGTCATCGCGCTCCCGCTCGTCTGGCTCACGGTGGTCTTCAGCGGGAAATACTCTATCGTATCTATACCGCACGAGGCTAAGGCCGTAGCCAAGATCGCTGTCGCGTAGCAGGCGCGCGCGGTCGCCCTCCGCGACGCTGCCGAATTGATCGTAGGAACCACTCCGGGAAACCGCCTTATTTCGCTATGACCTTCGCGGGAGGATCGATGGACTCGACGCAGTCTACCAGCTCGTAGATAAGCACCGGCTTATTCTTTCCCTTGACCCTGATATTATCCAGCTCCCTTACGACGAACTTATCCTTGACCTGCGCGTAGGTATACTCGCTGATGATTATGCCGGTCCCGTATTCCTTGTTAGTGGCCTCAAGCCTGGAACAGAGGTTGACGTTGTCTCCCATCAGCGTATAGTTCATGCGCTGCTTCGAGCCCATGTTCCCTACCGTCATTATCCCGGAATTGATGCCTATGCCTATCCGTATATGCTTGGCTTCCGGCCATCCCTTGTTCAGCTCCTCGAGGACCTGCATCTGCCGGAGCGCGCACTTGCACGCGAGCTCGGCGTGATTCTGCAGAGGGAGCGGAGCGCCCCAGAAACACATGACCGCGTCGCCGATGTACTTATCGAGCGTGCCCCGGTAGTCGATCGTGAGGTCGGTCATCGCGGTCAGGTAGACGTTCAGGTGGTTGACGAGCTCCTGCGGCGTCATGTTCTCCGAGAGCGTCGTGAAGCCGCGGATGTCCGAGAAGAACACGGTCAGCTCCTTATCGACGCCGCCGAGCTCGGGAGGATCGTTGGCGAGCTGGTCTACGACCCTCGGGCTGAGGTACTTGCCGAAGGTTTCCCTGATCTGCCGCTTATCCCTCTCCTCGGTGAAGACCCTGTATACGACCACCGATATGAAGGTGAAGACCGCGGCGATGGCGGGCATGGAGAAGTTCAGTATATAGGCCTTCGAGTCGAAGGCGTAGTTGACGCCGAAGAAGTACGCGGCGGTAGCGACTATGGTGATGAAGAATCCCGCGATGGCGGGCAGCCTGGAACTGACGAACGCGATCAGCAGCACGACGACGCCGAGCGATAGGAGGTCCACCCAGCTAGGCGCCTGCGTAAGGAAATTGTCCATGAGGATCGTATTGAGGGCGTTCGCGTGCATCTCTATGCCGTACATGATACCGAGCGGCGTCGGCTTCTCGTCCTCGGCGACTCCTGAGGCGAAGGCCCCGACCATGAGGATCTTATCCTTGACGGCGAGCGTCCTCCTCCATGAATCAGGGTCCGGCCCCGGGTTCCTATCCGCGTAGGCCGCGAACGACCTGACCGGGAACGTCTGAGCGCCGTCGGAGGTCGGGCTCGAGCGGTAGCCCATGAAATTCACCATCATCTGTCCGCGCTCGTTGATCGGGATGCGAATTTCCGGGAGGGTCTTACGGACGCCTTCCGCGACGAGGTTGCCGTCCTTGTCGTACTTATCAGGCTCCACCTGGATAGAATACGGGACGAGCTCCCCGGATTCCGGGTCGCGGACCATCGGGGACGGGATGAGTATATGAGACCCTATGACGACCTCCAGGTCGTCGAGGGTCTTATTGAAGAAATTGACCGCGAGCGACAGCGTGATCGCGGGGACGAAGCTGTCCTTATAGCGCCTGACGACGTGATAGCTGTCGTCGGGTACCCCGTCCATGTCTACGTCCTCGACCTTCTTGGGCGCGTCCGCTTCCATGCGCTCCTTGAGCCTCTTTAACGAGGCCTCGGTCAGCGGGGTTTCGATGTCGTGCATGGCGCCAGTATCGTCCTGCCACGCTAGCCTCTCGAACGCGGCCTCGTCGACGGCGTATCCTGGCGACAGGGAATCGAGCCTAGGCATGTCCGCGAGCACGCTCGAGCGAAGCACGAGCGGTTGCCGCCTGTAAACCATATCGTCGTCCGAGAGGAAGTTGGCGTGGCCGTAACCGCCGGACAGCCTCCCGAACGGCTCGAGCGGAGGCTCGTACCCGTAGAACGCGGGCACCGTCTTCCAATCGCCCTTGACGTTCCTCACGGAGCCCCAGCTCTCGTATAGAGCCCTCTGTCGGACGCTCATGGGATCGTCCGCTTGGACCAACCCGTAAGGCGAGAGGACGGTCTCCAGGAATACCCTGTCGGAATCGTCTATCGCCTTCGCCAGCAGCGCGTCGTTCGTCGGGTTCGCGTCTTCCTCTATGAAGAACACGTCGATGAACAATGCGCTCTCCCTGTTGCCCTGGTCCTTCAGCCTAGAGAACGCGTTTATCAGGTCGGCGTGCCGAGTCCTGGAGAACGGCCATTTCCCGTACTCGGCGAGGGTCTTCTGATCGATGCCGAGGATGAGGATATTGTCGGATATCTTCAGGTTCTGGTGCGAGAGGACGGCGCCTTCCTGGATAGCCTTCGATTCGCGGCTCGTCTTTAGGGTGAAATGCTTATCGAGGACGGCGCCTTCCATGTTCTGAAGGAAATTCATAGTCAGGTACAGGGAGGCGAATATGCCAAAGATCAATACCGCGATTACGAACGCGAATCTCCGAGCCTCGAATATCATCGATCTTTTCGGCATGCTTAGCCTCCGCGACTTTATTGATCCTGCCCGCAGGCGACCGTCCCAGTACGTCGAAGCCCGGCGTATGCCGGGCTCCTTGCATTCCCCGAGGGGGAAATCCTAGTTGGCGAGGCCTTGCGACTTAAGGAGAATTATACGGTCATGGGCGAGCTTTGTCCAATCGCTTTCGTCGCCCTTCGCGACTAGCTTGCTGTAGGATTCCATCGCCTTATCGTAGCGCTTCGTCGACTCGTATATGCGCCCGATAGAGAGCGTCAGGCGCCCGGCGCCCGGCGCGTCGGGATACGCCGCCTCCGCCCTCGACAGGTAGGCCAGGGCCGCGTCGCTATCTCCCCTATCCTCGGCTATGGCCGCGGCGTTGGCCAGGGCCACGGGGGCGAGGTGGGATTTAGGCTGCGCGTCGGCGACGCCCGCGTACGTCTTCTCGGCGCCCGGGAGGTCGTTCATCGCGAATAGCAGCTGAGCCTTCAGCATCGCGGCGCTCGCGGCGGCGTAGCTCTTGCCGTACTTGGCCGCGATCGCGTCGGCCTCCGCGACGAGCTCGGCGCCCTTCGATGACTTCTCCGTCTCCGTAAGCGCCTCGAAGTCCTTGTACCCATCCTCGAGCGCCTCGAGGGCGAGCGTGGATTTCGCGAGGACGTTGCTCGATACGAGAGAATATACTCCCAGCCCTACGACGATCGCGATCACCGCGACGCCCAGGACCTGTAGCGTCCTTCTATTGGAACGTAAAAAATGGTTCAGCCGCTCGGTGACTGTCGTTTCTTCCTTGGGGCTTGCCTGCGCGGCGGCCTTGGAACCGATTTCCTTAGAGCTCATGTCGTGCTTACTCCTTAGGGTTTGCTATGCCTAGTTCTTTGATCAATCTGGAGAGATACGTTCTTTGAATATCCAGGACCTTTGACGTCTCCGTCTGGTTCCATTGGTGCTCGTCCAGGGCGCTCGCTATGAAGTGCTTCTTGAATATCGTGAGGGCGTCCTTGAGGTTCTTCCCCCTGTACTCGTCCTGCCCCGTCGCGATGTCGCCTATGAGGAGGTCTCGGGCGCCTATGACCTTTTCCTTCGCGATGACGACAGCGCGCTCGACGGCGTTCTCCAGCTCCCGTACGTTGCCCGGCCAAGGATACGACAGCATCTGCTCGATCGCCTGGTCCGTGAATCCGGAGAACTGCTTCTTGGTCTCCCTGCCGAATTTCTTCAGGAAGAAGTCCGCGAGCGCCACTATGTCTTCCTTGCGCTGGCGAAGCGGCGGCACGTAGATGGGAAGGACGTTCAGGCGGTAGTAAAGGTCGCTCCTGAATTCCCCCCGCTTCACCTGCGCGTCGATATCCCTATTGGTCGCGGCGACGATGCGGACGTCCACGCTGACGGTGTCGCTCGAACCGACCCGCTCGAACGTCTTCTGCTGGAGCACTCGCAGCAGTTTTGACTGCAGCTTTAGGGGCAGGTCGCCTATCTCGTCCAGGAATATCGTCCCGCCGTCGGCGAGCTCGAAGCGCCCTCGCCTATTCTGCACGGCGTCCGTGAAGGCCCCCTTGACGTGGCCGAACAGCTCGCTCTCCAGGAGGCCCTCGGGCAGGGCCGCGCAGTTGACGCGGACGAAGGGCCGATTCTTCCTATTAGAGCGGAGATGAACCTGCTCGGCGATCAGTTCCTTGCCTACGCCCGATTCGCCGAGTATCAGCACGGAGGAGTCTGTCTTCGCGACGCGCTCGATCAGGTCGAGCTTCTCCACTATGACCGGGCTCTTGGCTATGAGGACGTGGTAGCCCTTGTCGGCCGAGATCTGGTCCCGAAGGTACCCGATCTCCTCGCGGGCCTTCTCAAGGTACTTCGCGTTCTCGATCGCGATGGCCGCCTGGACCGCGAATATCTCGAGCCACTGCAGGTCGGATTGAGTGAAGTATTTCTTATCCTTCTTGTTGATTATCTCGAAGAGGCCTACGCATTTCTCGCGGACTATCATGGGGACGGCGAGTATGCTGTAGGTAGGGAAGTCGATGGACTTGGATATATCGCCGTAGAAGCGGGAGTCGGTCTCGACGTCGTTGACGATCAGCGACTGGCCGTGGTCGGCTACCCAGCCGGCGATCCCCTCTCCGGGGTTGAGGCTGAACTTCTTGACGTCCCGGCCCTTGGGGCCGAGCGCTATCTCGAAGTACAGCTTTCCGTCCTCTTCGTTCTTCAGGATCAGCGAAGAGGCCTCGCCGGCGGTTAGCCGCGTCGCCGACTCAAGGATCTGAGTCAGGAGCGACGTGGCGTCTCCGTAATTCGAGTTGATGAGCGTATTGATCTCGAGCAGCGTTTCGAACTTCTCGGGATCTATACGTTCAAACATCTTAGTCGTTCTTGCGAGAGATGTCCTTCTTCTCCTTGAGCAGGTCGCCGAGGGTGAAGCCCTCGTTCGAGGAGCCCTCGTCCATGAAGCGGGACAGCTCAGCCTGCTGCTGCTTGCGCTCGAGGTCGCGCACCGACAGGGAGAGCTTCTGGCGCTCCGGGCTGAGTTCGGTTATTACCACCTTTATGGGTGATCCTACTTCGTACTTCTTGACCGCGACCTCGTATTCCTCGTCGCGGTTGGCGCTGAGGTTGGACTTGTTGACCAAGCCCTCGATCTCGCCGGGGACCTTGACGAAGACGCCGAAGTCGGTGATCGAGGAAACGGTCCCCTCGAGCACGGAGCCTACGCGGTAGGTGCCGGAGAAGGCCTGCCAGGGGTCGTCCGAGAGCCTGCGGACGGACAGCCTGATGCTGTGGTCGTTCGGCTGGTTCTCGATCACCATGACGTCGATCTCCTCGCCGACCTGGATCTCGGATCCGGCGTTGCGCACCTTCTTCGTCCAGGATAGCTCCTCGGCGGGCAGGAAGCCGTCGATACCGTCCTCGAGCTCCACGAAGGCTCCCGAGGCGGTGATCTTGACGACCTTCTTGGTTAGGCGCATGCCGACCGGATAGCGGTCGTCGATTGTCGTCCATGGATTCTCGTGAACCTGGCGGAGGCCAAGCGACACCTTCTGCTGGTCGAGGTCGTAGCCGAGTATCATGCACTCGACGCCGTCGCCGACCTTGAGCATCTCGTCAGGGCGCTTCACGCGCTTGACCCACGAGAACTCGGAGATATGGGCGAGGCCCTCGATGCCGTCCTCGAGCTCGATGAAGGCGCCGTAATCGGTAAGCTTGGTGACCGTGCCGTTGACGACGGCGTCCAGGTGATAGCGCTCCTCGAAGGTCTCCCACGGATCCTGGGAGAAATGCTTGAGCGACAGGTTGATACGGCCCTCCTCGGGGTCGATCTTTATCACCTTGAGCTCGATCTCCTGGCCCTTCTTCACGAAGTCCTTAGGCTTGGTCACATGGCCCCAGCTCATATCGTTGATATGGAGCAGGCCGTCGAAACCGCCGAGATCGATGAAGGCGCCGAAGCTCGTAAAGCTCTTGACCGCGCCCTTGACGATGTCGCCGATCTGGATCGAGGAGAAGAACGCGTCCCTTCGGACCTTGATCTCCTCTTCTAGGTATTCTCGTCGGTTGACGACGATATTTACGCGCTTCTCCGAATACAGCCGCTCGATGTAGAACTTGGACTTGACCTTGATGAGGTAGTCGCCCTTCTCTACTCGCTGGACGTCGGCCTTGGAGACGGGAAGGAACGCGCGAAGGCCGTAACCGAGGCTAACCTCGAAGCCGCCCTTGATTTCCTTCTCGATCACGCCCTCGACCGTCTCGTGGTTCTTGTGGGCGTTCTGGACGTTCCGCCAATGAACCTTCTCGTCGGCCTTGGACTTGGAAACGTATGTTTCCCCGGACCGCGTCTCTTTCTTCATGAGGACGACGGTGACGGTGTCGCCGACTTTCGGCGGCTCGGTGAATTCGGAGAGCGGGATCTTGCCTTCGCTCTTGGCGCCGACGTCTACGAATACGCAGTCGCTGGCGACCTGTACCACCTGTCCCTCGACGAGGTCGCCCTCTTCCAGGTGGTTCATGGTTTTTAGATACTGTTCCTGTAACTGTGTCTGGATGCTGTCGTCGGAGGGAGCGACCGCGCCCATTTCCACTTCCTTGCCCATACGGTTCCCTTGCTGTTGAATTTTCGTGTTCACAATGTCATAAACTTGATCTATGGTCAAGTGCGATGTATCTAAATAGAAGGCTTTAGGCGATTTTTTAAGGCTGCCTTCGGCTTTATTCGTATCGATCCGATCGCGCATCTCGATATTCTTCTTTATGTCTTCAAGACTTAAGTCGCTCGTGCCCTGCTCGAAACGTCGTTTCGCCCGCGCGTCGACGGTCGCGTCTATATAGATCTGGACCTCCGCCTCCGGGAATACGACGGTGCAAATATCCCGGCCCTCGACGACGGCGTCCATGCCCGCGCCAAGGGCGCGCACTATCCTATTGACGACGCGCCTTACGGGAACGATCGAGGATACCTGGGCGACGTTCGCGTCGACCTCCGCGCCGCGCAGGTCCCCCTCGACGTCCGCGCCGTCGAGGAGCAGCCTGCCGGCGGCGTACGAGAGCCGGACCGATTCGGCGAACGCGACCATCGCGGCCTCGTCGGCCATGGGGACCGACGAGCGTATGGCGCCTAAGGTAATTGCGCGGTAGAGGCTACCCGAGTTGATATAGGTGAAGCCGTTCTTCTCGGCGACCATCCGCGCTATTGTGCTCTTGCCGGTCCCGGCGGGGCCGTCCATCGCCACTATCATCTATGCTCCTCCATGTATCAACGCGGAACGCTCTTCTGAAGAGATCGGGCGCCAACGCCCCTCGGGGAGGTCCCCGAGGCGGACCGGGCCTATGGCGACCCGCCTGAGCACTACGGCCTTTAGCCCCGCGGATTCGAGGGCCCTTCGGATCTCCCTGTTCTTTCCTTCGACGAGCCTCACGGTTAAGCGGCGCTCGCCCGTTATTATCGCCCTATGGGCCTTCAACATCTCACCGTCCGACTCTATCCCCGCCTCGAACCGTTCTCCGAAGCCGTTAGGGACGCGCTTGTCGGCCTCTACGTCGTATTCCTTGACTAGTCCGGAGGACGGATGGCCCACCTTGGCGGCGAACGTCCCGTCGTTAGTGAAAATGATAAGGCCGCACGAATCGAGGTCGAGGCGCCCGACGTTGTAGACCCTCTCGGCTATCTGCGGCTTGAACAGGGACGCCGCGAGGGGCCGGCCGAATTCGTCGCTCATGGCGCATAGGTATCCCGGGGGCTTGTTGAGGGCCAGGTAATGCAGGCGCTTCTCGGCCACGACCGGCTTGCCGTCGACGAGGAGGATGTCGCTCGGCAAGGCGCGCGCCCCTAGCTCGGTGACGGTCTTCCCGTTGAGCCTGACCCTGCCCGCGCTTACGAGGCCTTCGGCGGCTCTCCTCGACGCGATGCCGGCCCTGGCGATGAGGACCTGGATCCTAACGCCTCGCTCGATCCCGGGCTCCGGCTCGGCGGTCTCGCCGCTCATTCGCTATCCTCGAGCTCGAAGCGGTCCCGTTCTAGCTCGCCAAGCTTCGGCAGGTCCGAGATGCTGCCCAGTCGGAAGAATTTCAGGAAATCCTTCGTGGTGCCGTATTGGATCGGCTTGCCCGGAGAGTCTTTCTTGCCGACTTCCTTGATGAACCCCTTGTCGAGCAGGAAACGTATCATGGTATCGGCCGCGACGCCTCGTATGGCCTCGACCTCCGCCCTCGTCACGGGCTGGGAATACGCTATGATCGAAAGCGTCTCCATCGCCGCGCGCGAAAGTTTCTGATCGTTCTTGCGGCCGTACCTGTCCTTGAGCGTCTCCCATAGATCGCGCTTTGGTGCTAGCATCCATCCGCCGCCCATCTCGGCCAATTCGAGCCCATGGCCGGGGGCGGCCAGAGTCTCCTTGAGATGCTCTAGCGCGGCCTCTACTAATTCCTTGCCTAGGCCGCTAATCCTCGCGAGCGCCGCGTGGTCCAGCGGCTCGGACTCTAGGAAGAGTATCGTCTCGAGGATAGCCGCCTCGCGGTCAAGATTCAGATCCATCTTTACTCCGCTTTTCGTGTCGTCGTATCTGGATATCGCCGAACAGGCGATGCTGATGAATTGAGATAACGCGGTACTTTACCGCCTCGAGTAGCGCGAGGAACGCGCAGACGATATCGAGCGTGGAACCCGGCCTCGTGATCAGGTCATGGAAGGCGAACGATTCCCTCGCGTCGAGCAGCTCGTGTATGAGCGCAGTCTTCTCGTTAATGGATACTTCTTCATACATGTCGATAATGCGCTCGCTCGACATGCCTCCCATTAGGCCGGAGAACGATTTTAACAGGTCCCAGACGTCGATCTTATCCCACAGCTCCTCTTCCTCGGCGAAGGGAAGGGCTCGCTGCATCTTCGTGCGCTCGATGGTCCATTCGACCTCGAGCTCCTTCTTCTCCATGAGCTCAGATAGCTTCTTGAACTTCTGGTACTCTATGAGCTTCTCGACAAGGTCACGCCTCGGATCCTCTATCTCGTCGGTAAGGTCTATCTCACCCGGCAAGAGCATCCGGCTCTTTATGTATAGGAGCGTCGCGGCGAGCGTATAGAACTCGGTCAGGTCGTCGAGGCTGACTCCCTCGGCCTCGGCGAGCCAGGCCAAAAACTGCTCGGTAATGGAGGCTATGGGGATATCGTATACGCTCACCTCGTTCTTCTTGATCAGGAAGAGGAGAAGGTCGAGCGGTCCCTCGAAATCGTCGAGGCGATAACTGCGCCCGTTCTGGGCGGGTTCGAGGCTTAGGTCGGTGGATTCTTCCATGTGATCGTTACCTCGATTATACAGGCCGGGCGGCGCGCAGGTAAATCCCCTGCCCGCTTACCGACTCTATGAAGCTAGCGAACGTAAGCCCGTCCGCCGGATGCCGCAGGCCCGGCGCTATCTCCGCGAGAGGGACGAGGACGAAGGCGCGCTCCCTCATACCGGGGTGAGGCACCGAGAGTCCGGGCAGCTCGAGGATCTCGTCGCCGTAGAGGAGGATGTCTATATCGAGGGTCCGCGGCCCCTTCGACCGCTCTCTCGAGCGATCCCTGCCGAAACGCGCCTCGACGGACTGCGTGGCGGCGAGCAGTTCGAGGGGCCGGAGCCCGGTCTCGCCGCGCGCGACGAGGTTAAGGAAGTCCGGCTGGTCGAGCACGTACCGAGGCGACGAGGTATACAGCGACGATACGGCCAGGTCGCCGAGGAACGTAGCGAGTTCCGCGATAGCGCCTCGCAGGATGGCCTCGCTATCGCCGGAATTCGATCCCAGGCCTAGGTAGACCGGGGTCAGAATAACCCGCTATCGTCTTCGGCGGATGGCTTGGCCGCGCGAGGGTTCTGAGCTTCCGCCTGAGCCGCCTTGACGGCCTTCGCGGGCGGAGCCGCTTTCATCGAGGCCGCAGCGGCGGATGAGGCCCCGGCGGTCCCGGTTACGGTCCCGGCTGCGACCCCCGCGGAGCTCGCGGCCGCGGCCCCCGCGAGCTTCTTCTCCGCGGACTGGGAGACCTTGGGCGGGAAGAATATCGCCCTGACCTTGGCTTCTATCTCCGAAGCGAGCTCCGGATTCTGTTCGAGCGTGGCCTTGGCGTTCTCCTTGCCTTGGCCGAGCTTCTCGTCCCCGTAGGTGTACCAGGCGCCCTTCTTGTCGGCGACCCCGCACTTGACGGCGGCGTCGAGGAGGCTGGCTATCGCTGATATGCCCTTGCCGAACATGATATCCAGCTCCACGCGGCGGAAAGGCGGAGCGACCTTGTTCTTGACGACCTTGACGCGGACCTTATTGCCTATGGCCTCGTCGCCGCCGGCCTCTATCGTCTCGATGCGCCGAACCTCGACGCGGATAGAGGAATAGAACTTGAGCGCGTTGCCTCCGGTCGTCGTCTCGGGGTTGCCGAACATGACGCCGATCTTCATGCGGATCTGGTTGATGAATATGAGTATGGTCTTGGACTTCGACAACGTTCCCGTAAGCTTGCGGAGAGCCTGGCTCATAAGGCGGGCCTGGAGGCCCATATGGGCGTCCCCCATGTCCCCTTCGATCTCGGCCTGCGGGGTAAGCGCGGCTACCGAATCGACGACGATGATGTCCACGGCGCCGGAACGGACGAGCGAGTCGGCTATCTCGAGGGCCTGCTCGCCGTTATCGGGCTGGGAGACCCATAGCTCGTCGGTATTGCAGCCCAGGTTCTTGGCGTAGACGGGGTCGAGGGCGTGCTCCGCGTCTATGAACGCCGCGATGCCGCCTTTCTTCTGGGCCTCGGCTATCGCGTGCAGGGCCAGCGTCGTCTTGCCCGACGACTCCGGGCCGTAGATCTCGATGATACGGCCCCGCGGATAGCCGCCGACGCCGAGCGCCTCGTCGAGGAGGATGGACCCGGACGGTATAGACTCGATGCCGAGCGCGTTATCGTACTTCCCGAGCTGCATTAGCGAGCCGAGGCCGTACTGCTTCTCTATCTGGAGGCGTGCCGCTTCGAGGGCCTTCAGCTTATCGTCGGCGCTCTGGGTGCTATAGTTGATTTCTGTCTTGGCCATAGGGATCCTCCTGCTAGGTACGTACGCGGCGCGGAGCACGAGCGCGTTCGACCAGGACCACTATACCCCGGGCGCGGCGGATTGTCACCACGTAGACCGGCGCTCGGGCAAGACGGTCAGCGCCTACGGAAGCCGTCGAGCGGCGACAGGGCCGCGGCTCGCCTCGCCGGTCCGAGCGCGGCGAGGAACGATAGGCCGACGGTCGCCGAGACGACGACCGCGATCTCCCCGAACGGCACGTTCACGGGAATGGTTTCGAGGTAATACGCGGGATCGAGCACCTTAAAGACCTCGGGAGCGGCTCCGCCCGAGACGGCCGCCGCCACGGCGCGCCATCGATTCGCCAGGGATTCGAGGAAAGCGAGTATATCGTTGATCCTCAGGCTTACGAGGAGGCCGCCGATCGAGCCGAGCACCGCGCCTAGCCCCCCGATAGCGGCGCCCCCTAGCGAGAATATCCTAGCTAGGTCCGCCGGGCCGGCGCCGAGGCTCTTCATGACCGCTATCTCCTGGCCGCGCTCGAGCACGAGCGTCGTCAAGGCGCTCGATACGTTTATGGCGGCGACCGCTACCGTTACCGCCATAATGAGGAGGAGCATCGTGCGCGTGCTCGCCAGCGACTCGAAAAGATTGCGCTCTACGTCGCGCCAGGAATAGACGCTGAAGCCCGCCGGCAGCCGTCCCTCGACCGCGTCGCGCGCCGCGTACGGGTCCGAGAACGGATCCCCCGCCTTTATCCCGATGAAGCTGCGCGCGTTCTCCTTGGGCAGTACCCTAAAGGCGGTATCCTGCCGCATGAACAACCATTGGGCGTCGAGGTCGCGGTACCCGGCCGAGACGAGGCCGCGGACCGTGAGCATCGTGACGCGAGGCAGCATCCCGCCGTCCTGGCCCTTGCGCAAGGAGATGAGGCTGATGACGTCTCCCGGAGCGATCCCTAGCTTGGCCGCCATGGCGGAGCCCACGAGGGCGTCGTACGGGCGCTCGAGCCTCGCCTCCCCGGCCTCGACGCGCAGGTAGGCGGCGGTGGAGCCGTCCGAGATGAAGGAATCCTCGACGCCCCTGACGGCCGCGCCCTCTCGCCTGCCGTTGGCGAATACGACCCCGACGGATTGAGTCTCTAGCCAGGCGCCCGTCACGCCGGGCGACGCCGCGGCCGCCTCGCGAGCGCCATCCAGGTCCTGCGAGGCGAACGGGAAGGCCTGGGCGTGGTACGTGCCAAGCTCGACGTACCTGGCGCTTATGCCCTGGATCATGCCGTCGGCGACCTGCATCACCGTGATGAGCGGCACGAGGCTCAGGGCCACGCTCAAAACGGCTCCGGCCAAGGCCTTCCTAGCCTGGTCCCTGGCTCCGTCCGCGGCCCTGCGGCCTATGAAGAAGCGGGCCGAGACGAAGGCTATAGGAGAGCCCCTCATGACTCCGCGAGCGCTCCGTCTCGCAATACGAATCGCCTCGAGGCCCGTTCCGCCATGCCTGGGTCGTGCGTGACGACGAGGAGCGTCGTGCCCCGCCGTTCGGCCAGCTCGAAGAGCAGGTCCTCTACCGCCTTGGCGCTCGCGCGGTCGAGGTTTCCCGTAGGCTCGTCGGCGAGCACTATAGCGGGATCGTTTATGAGGGCCCTGGCTATGGCGACGCGCTGCCGCTCCCCTCCCGACAGCTTGGCCGGGACGTGGGACAGCCTGCCGCCTAGCCCTACCGCCTCGAGGAGGACCCGGGCCTTCGCTACGGCGGCCTTCCGGTCCCCTGATAGCATGTAGGCGGGAAGCATCGCGTTCTCCAGGGCGGTGAAATCCTTGAGGAGGTAATGGAACTGGAACACGAAGCCGACGACGCTAGCCCTGAACGCCGAGAGCCCGTCGTCGCCGGACCGTACCAGGTCGACTCCCCCGACCGAGACCTCGCCCGAGCTAGGCCGGTCTAGCCCTCCGAGGATCGACAGGAGGGTACTCTTGCCGCAGCCGCTGGGCCCCGTTATGGAGGCGCGGTCCCCGCGGCCGAGGCGCAGGTCTACGCCGCCCAGGATCTCCAGCTCCTCCGCCTCGCTCGCGAACACCTTGCGGACGCGGCTGCATACGAGGATGTCGTCCCTTGATTCGTCCATCAATTCCTCATTCATCGCGGAGGACCTCCGAGGGCAGGATCCTGGAAACGCGAGAGCTCGCGGCCCAGGCGGCGGCTACGGCGGACGACGCGCCGGCCGCCGTTATGAATAGCGTCTCGGCGAAAGAAAGCCGCACCGGTACGTCGCCGATATAGAACAGCTTCGGGGAGAAAATCTCGAATGCCGAGCCGCCGGCCCCGACTATCCGATACGCGAAGGCCACGAAGGCCTCTATCGCGGAGAACACCTCGTTGACGTTCATGGAGACGAGGAGGCCTGCGCACAGGCCGGCCAAGGCCCCGCCTACGCCGGCGGCGATGCCGTCGAGCATGAAGACCCGCCTGACGCTCGCGGAGTCTGCGCCGAGGGCCTTCATGGTCGCGATATCCTCGACTCGGCCGTACACGGCCTTCCTCATCGAATGGAAGATATTGACGCCGACGACCAGGAAGATGAGCCCGACGAGCATCATCATCACGGACTTCTCCATCCGGAGAGCCCCGAAGAACGCCCGGTTATACTCCCGCCAGCTCTCGGCGCCGGCGATGCCCGCCTCCGCGAGCTCGGCGATAGCGCGGGCGTCGCCGTAGCGATCGCCTAGCTTGATGCCTATGGTCGGGGCCTCTCCGCGGCCGAGGCCTCCGGCCGACGATTCCGGGAGGAAGGCCAGCGCGGCGTCGAAATCGTAGTAGCCGCAATGGAAGACGCCGGCGACGCTTAGCCCCGCCATGGAGGCGTCTATCCCCTCTTCCTCGTCCGCCGATACGTCGAGCACCGATACGACGTCGCCTACCCGCAGGTCCAGGCGCTTCGATAGCTCGGACCCGACGACGAGCCCCCCGGAGAACTCGCCCGAACGCAATTCCAGGCGGGCGGCCAGGGCGGGGTCGAGCGACAGCGCGTCGTCAGGCACGATCTTTATACGGAGCGCCGCGGCCTTGCCTCGCTTATTGGCTACCATCGTCCTCACGTCGACGAACGGCAGGGCAGCGGTCGCGCCAGGCAGGGCGTCGATTATTCCCGAGACGCTCGCGGGGCCGTCGACCCCGGCAGGTACCCTGACGTGGTAGCTATCCAGATCCAGCACGGCGTCGATGAACCCTAGCTGGAAGCCGTTCATGACGCCTATCACGCAGAGGAGCGCGGCTACTCCGACCGCGATGCCGGCCGTGGCCGGGGCGAGCGAAGGCCCGGATTCCCTCCCCGAGCGGAACCACCGAGACGCCACGAAAGGAATCCACCCCCGGACGCTCATTTGAAGCTCCTAGAGCGAACGACTCGGCCGTCGCGCAGTATTTCCTCTAGCACTCTCCGGCCGTCCTCGTATCGGACGCGCGCGAACGCCACCCCGGAGTCGAAGAACTCCTCTACCCTGACGGTAGCCGATTCATGGCGCACGACAGACACGAGGATCCCTGCCTTCGAGGTGCGCACCGTCGTTAGCTCCCCGGTCTCGCCGTAGCCGTATTCCGCCACGGTCTCGGCGGCGCCCGAGCTCGTCCTAATGAGCGATACCCGCCCCTCGTCGTCGTATTCGCGGCTTTCCGCCGATACGACCGCCCCGTCCTTCTTTCTCGTAGACGTTCGCGGCTCCCCGGCGGCGGCGCCCTCGGTCTCGTATTCAATAATTGTCATGGCGCCGTCGCTCGACTCGACAACCGAACGTTCTAGCCGACCGTCCTTCCAGGACCTGTCCTCCCGGCTTGCGAGCTGCGCGCCCCGATAGGAGAAAATCGTCGCGAGCCTTCCCGAGGAGTCGTACCGACGGAGCTCTAGGCCGTCCGGCCCTATCCGCCAGGTGGAGGATCCGCCACGGGAGCCCCCCGCTATCCTTGACTCGTCGGTCCCGAAGGATAGCCCCGTGGATTCCTTGGTGAGGGCGAGCCGCCCGTCGGGGGCGTAAAAATAAGAGACGGTAGCTATCGGATCGCCGCCTCGGCTCGTAGCCTTAGAGGCTAGCCTTCCCGACGAGTACTCGTATTCGGTCTCCTCTATCGTTCCGTTGTCGAGGAAGAACCTCTCGAGGACCCGTCGTCCTGCGGCGTCGTATAGCGACTCTTCCTTTATGACGCCTTCGCGCGAGTAGGCCTCGCGCGACAGGACCCCGCCCGGGCCGTAGGCGCGGATCCATTCCTTGAAAGGCGACCCGTCCTTGAATAGCTCCGACAGTACTGAGCCTTCCCGCTCCGTCACGCGCAGCGCGAATTCATGGCCTTCGAAGCCGGCGATAGGCTCGAAGGCCATGCCAGCGGGATCGGAGGCGTACCATCCAGGCGCCGTCGACGATTGCGCGCGCGACTCGACAGAGGCTATCGATAAGATCAGTACGGCGAGGATCGCCGCCTTCGGGCTCACGACCCGAGCCCGAGGAATTCGTCGAGATACGTATCCGCGTCGAAGGGCCGGATATCCTCGTAGCGCTCGCCGTCGCAGACGAAGGCGGTAGGTATCCCGAGGCGCTTGGCTATGGCGATGGCTATCCCGCCCCTGGCGCTCGAATCGTACTTCGTCAGAACGAGGCCGTCTATCCTGACCGCCTCGGCGAAGGCCTCCGCCTGCCTCAGGGCGTTCTGCCCCGTCGTCGCGTCCACGACGAGCAATCGCCTGTACCTGGACGGATCCGCCTTCGCGGCTACGATCTTGTCCATCTTCTCGAGTTCCTTGATCAGGTTCTGCTTAGTGTGCATTCGGCCCGCGGTATCCGCTATGACGAGGTCGGAGCCGTCGGCGGCCGCCGAATCGAGCGCGTCGTACAGCACGGCCCCGGAATCGGAACCGCGTTCCTGGGCGACGACGCGGACTCCGAGGCGCTCACCGTGGGCCCTGAGCTGCTCTATGGCCGCCGCCCGGAACGTGTCGCCCGCCGCGAGTATGGCCTTGGAGGAAACGCCGCGATCTATCCAGTACTTGGCCAGCTTGGCGGAAGTCGTGGTCTTGCCGACGCCGTTGACTCCCAGGAGCATGACTACGTTCAGCCCGCCTGGGGTCGGCGCTATCGAGACGGAGCGCGCGTAGCCGGAGAGCATCGCCTTCAGCGCTCGCCTCGCTCCGTCGCCGTTCTTGACGCCGGAGCGGGCGCAGGAGGCCTTGAGCTCGGAGACGACCTCCTCCGAGAAGGCGGCCCCCAGGTCTCCCTCGACGAGCAGGTCGGCGAGGTCGTCCCAGTCGTCGTCGCCTACGACCTCCATGCCGAGCAGTTTCCTTATCTTATCCCCGAACCTCATCATGTCTCCTTTTGTAGACGCCCCGTCATTGGGACGCGCCGATGTACCGGACGAGCTGGATTATAGCGTTCGCCGCGAAACCGGCGGAAGCCGCCGCGGAGACCCAGAATACCGTCTGGGTCGTATAGTACTCGCTGTTCAGCCTTTCGATCGCCGTTTCGATGCTAGTATCACCCTCGGCTTGCTTTTTTTGAGCCTCGACGAGCGTGGCGTAGAATGTCTGGAACAAACCACCGGACAGCACCGTGACGGGCAGGGATACGACGAACAAGCCGAGAGAGCGATAGAAGGCGCCCTTGCGATCGTCGAACCTATCGTCGAACGATAGCCCGTCCGACGGGAGCAAGGCGATCTCCGTATCCTCCATCAGGAGCTCTGGCCTGACGACCAGCTGAGCGTCATCGTAGCCTGGCATGGTGATGCGCGCGACCCTAGGATAGGCGAAGCCGGGCATTTCGAAGGGCGAGACGCCGGCGAGGCTTCCGTCCAGGTAGACCGAGGCGCCGGAGGGAAGGCTGCGCAGGGTGAATCCCGGCACCGTCTCTTCCTCGAGGCTTAAGGAGACGAACGCGTCCTCGCCGGGCACGACCACGAAGAAAGCGCCGGAACGAGCCCAGCCGCCGGCTCGGGCTTGCGCCTCGTGCTCGCCGGGCTCGAAGTAGAGGACATCGGAATCGAGTACGCGCTTGCCGTCTACGTACAGGTCCGCTTGAGGAGGATCTATCCTGAAGGCCACGCGCGAATACGGCCGGCCGAGCGCGGCCTCGGCCGCCGGGCGTACGAGAGCGCCTACCAGATCCTGTAGGCCGTCCGCGTAGGCGTACTCGGTTCCCGTCCAAATATCGCGGCCAAGCGAGGCCACGAAGACCGAGAGCTCGACGACTAGGTAATCGCCCTTCGAATCGAGCCTGCCGTGCACGAGCACGTCCACCTTCTTCTCCGCGCAGGCGGCGGCCGGATCGGGCGCGACGGGGAATAAGGAGCCCGAGTCGTGCTCGGCCCAGCGTCTTAGCTCATAGGAGACGGGGGCTCCGTTCGGTTCGGGCGGCTCCGTTCCAGCGAGCGCCTCGGCGGATATGAGCTCGTCGAGGTGAGCCCGGGCCTTCTCGACGGCGGCGTCCGCCGCTACTATATCGGCCGCCCGCTTCCCGGGATCGCGTACCGACAGGGCCGCGAGGTCGCGCTTGGCCCGCGCGTCGGCCACGGCCTTCCTCGCCGACTCCATGGCCTCGGCGGAGCGCTTGAGCTCGACCGATGAGACTTCATCGTCGCCCGGGTACCGTACGCCCACGAAGCCCATCTCCGACATCAGTTGACGAGGGACGAGCGTCGCCGCGTTCCGATAGCCGTCCGCGAGGTCGCCCGACTCCAGCTCCGCCCACGCTATGACGAGGGGCTCGGCCCGGGCGAGGACCGTAGACAATAGCGATAGGGAGAAGGCCAGCAACGGAGCCGCCGCGGGGCCCGAGGATCGCGAGAGCCTTCCCATCGCGCCGTCAATCCTCGTCGTCGTCGCCGTC
>Ga0180007_10000639_pt1 | contig 55548 bp, 49 predicted proteins | sample MM_PC_MetaG_FD_121122 | JGI IMG/M metagenome (GOLD analysis project Ga0180007, IMG submission 121122) | Groundwater microbial communities from the Aspo Hard Rock Laboratory (HRL) deep subsurface site, Sweden - MM_PC_MetaG | ecosystem: Environmental > Aquatic > Deep subsurface > Groundwater...
ATCCGGAAAACCGCTCAAGCCGCCTGGCTGGCGTAAAGTTGTAAAATCATTTTTCCGTCCGGTAATAATCTTGTGCGTATAGGCTTGATGCCCCACATCAAAAAGAATAACATCCTGCGGCATATCCAAGCAATAATGTAATGCCAGAGTCAACTCAATTGTTCCCAGATTGCTGGCTAAATGACCTCCGGTTTTGGCAACAGTATCAATTATTAAATGCCTGATTTCAACAGCCAGAGCCTGCAGCTCTTTGATAGAAAGCTTTTTAAGATCATGCGGGCGATGCACCTTGTCTAATATTTTTGTCATAAATCTATCCCTTGGTTTTATTCAGCTTCTAATTTCTGCTCATCAAAACTTTCTAACTCAAGTTTTTTCCCGTCTTTTTTAACTAAAACATCAACTTTTTTCTTTGCTTCTTGGAGTTTCTTATTACAAACAGCAATTAATTTCATGCCCTCTTCATAGTTTTTAAGCGAAACATCCAAAGATATATCCTCAGATTCTAAATCCTCAGCAATTTTCTCTAGATTTTTTAAAGCTTGTTCAAACGACAGTTCTTTCATTTTCGACATTCCTCCACTTGACTTATAATAACACCTTTATCTAATTTTGTCTCTAATATATCTCCTTTTTTCAAACCCTGAATATCTTTGAGCAGTTTTTTTTCAGAGGATAAATAAGTAACACTATAGCCGCGGGATAATATCGCTAAAGGATTCAGATTCAGCAGTCTGGCGCTGATCTGGGCTAAGTGCGATTGTTTGGTCTTTAATAACCGAGATATTCCTGCTTCGAGATTGATTAAAGGCTTAAACCGGGCATTTTTAGTGTCTAGAACATTTAAAATTCCGGTTTTTAATCTTTTGTCTAAATTATCCAGACTCTGCTGGTATTGCTCCACAATCACCTGGGGCCGACGCAAAGCATAACTTTTGATTAAATGCGAAAAGCGCATTTGAGCTAACTTAAGTCTCTGGACAACTGATTCTGTTAACCTTTTGGCCATTGACTCAACCGCTAAAACTAATTGCTCTTTTTCCTGCACCACTAATTCCGCGGCAGCCGAAGGCGTGGGGGCACGCAAATCAGCGACAAAATCACAAATTGTAAAATCAATTTCATGGCCCACCGCTGATATGATCGGAATTCGGGAATTATAAACGGCTCTGGCTACAGGCTCCTCATTAAACGCCCATAAATCTTCCAAGCTGCCGCCGCCCCGGCCAACAATAATCACATCAATATCTTTAAATGAATTTAATTCTTCAATTGCACAAGCAATATCCAATGCCGCGGTTTTACCCTGAACCAGACAAGGACGAATAATAATATGCACATTCGCATAACGCCGATTAATTACCTGCAGAATATCTCTGATTGCCGCGCCCGTAGAAGATGTAACAATTCCGATTTTCTGGGGTAAAAACGGCATTACCCGCTTATGAGCAGGATCAAATAACCCCTCGGCTGCTAGTTTTTTCTTTAGCTGTTCATAGGCAAGCTGTAATGAGCCTTTGCCCAATGGTTCCACACTATTGACATACAGCTGATATTGACCGCTTTGATCATATAAACTGATCCGGCCGGCACACACACATTCCATACCATCTTCGGGTTTGAAATTAAGCCGCATGCTCGCATTTTTAAAAAAAACACATTTAAGCTGAGCTTTTTCATCTTTTAGGGTAAAGTACATATGCCCTGATTGAGGAGTCCTCAAAGTAGAGACTTCTCCTTTGATCCAAACTTGGGGAAAGCTGTCTTCTAAAATCTCACGGATATTCCGCGTAAGTTCCGCGACAGTATAAATTGTTTTTTCTTTAAATAAATCAGCCATAATCTTTCAAGTCACCAGTCAATAGCTAATGGTCTATGGTCTATTGTCAATAATATTTAAGTTTTTAATTTTTTTCTGATTTTACTATTAGCTATGAGCTGGTAACACTCCACTTTAAAAAACCTTCGAGAAAATCATCGATCTTTCCATCCATGACAACCGGAACATTGCCGGTTTCCACTCCCGTGCGATGATCTTTGATCATTGAATAAGGATGCATAACATACGAACGGATCTGAGAGCCCCATTCTATTTTTTTCTTCAGAGCATTATGTTTGTCCGCTTCGGCTTGTCTTTCTTTTAATTCCAGCTCATAAAGCTTTGATGTTAACATTTTCATCGCCATCGCTTTATTCTTTATCTGTGAGCGCTCATTCTGACACTGCACAACTATATTTGTCGGTAAATGAGTAATCCGGACAGCGGAATCAGTAGTATTAACATGCTGTCCGCCGGCACCGCCGGCTCGGCAGACATCTATGCGTAAATCATCTTCATTGATTTCAATATTTATATCCTGATCTACCTCAGGAATGACTTCCACGGAAACAAAAGAAGTATGCCGGCGTTTATTCGAATCAAAAGGCGATATTCTCACCAAACGGTGCACACCGTTTTCGCCTTTTAATTTTCCATAAACAAATATTCCTTTGATCAATATAGTCACACTTTTCACCCCGGCTTCTTCGCCTTGTAAAAAGTCAATCGTATCCACACTAAACCGATTATTTTCCGCCCAGCGGGTATACATCCGCAAAAGCATACTCGCCCAATCACAAGACTCTGTGCCTCCGGCTCCGGCATGAATACTTAAAAAAGCATTTGCTTGATCATCGGGTCCTGAGAGCAGTAAGTTTATTTCCAGATTATCAACTAATTTTTCCAGTTCAGAAAGTTCTTTTTTGATTTGCTTTAGCGTATCAGTATCATCAGCTTCTACAAGTTCTAATAATTCTCCGATGTTTTTTACATCTGCTTCAGCTTTTTGGATAGGTTCGGCTTGACGTTTGAGCAGTTTTAAATCTTTTATAATTATATTCGCTTTTTCCTGATCACTCCAAAAATCAGAAACAGCCATTTTTTCTTCTAGTACTTTAATTTTAGATGACTTTGTAGCCAGGTCAAAGATACCCCCTGAGCTGTTCAAATTGATCAGAAATAAGTTTAAATTTTTCTTTTAATTCTTCATGCATATTAATAAATCCTTTTTGAGTTATGGCCAGCTAAACAATTTTACTCTTCAAACTTTATTGATGACCTGCCAACCGAAGCTTACTTCTTTGAAGCTCCATTCGCTAGCGTAGGTTGGTGCCGAAGGTGGGATTTGAACCCACACGCCCTTGCGGACACATGGCCCTGAACCATGCGCGTCTGCCATTCCACCACTTCGGCTGATAGGTTTTATATTGTACTATTCAATCAAAAAATTTGCAAATTAAAATTTAGCAGGATTAATTAGGAACAAAAGATATCTCAGTACTGAGAAAAATCTCTTTTTGTACTACCCCTTTTATAACAACAAGATCCTGAGCAGTGATTTCACTTATCTTGCAAACAATGTTCTTTTCTTTAAGCCGATTGGATATTATTGTATGGGGTGCGACTTTGACCAGAACTTGTTTATTAATATAAGGTAAATGCACTTCAATACTGTCTTCACTAACAGTCATAACGATTCCGCTTAATTCAAACGGAGGATTATAATCCGCAGCCAAAACATTACTTGCGTAAAACCAACTAAGCACCACAAACAAACCGATAATTATTTTTTTAAACATATTAACCGAATTTATAGACCTTTCTGATGGGCTCTATCACTGTCCAGGTACAGGATAAGCCCTTAGGAAACACCACCAAATCTCCGGCGCCAAAACTAACTTCCTGTTCAGCAGTTTTAACCTTTACTTTTCCTTCAAACACATAAGCTGTCTCGCGATCAGAATAAGTCCAATCAAATGTGCTTTTTTCACATTCCCAAGCACTCCAGTTTTTAATCCCTAATGCATCAAGTTCTTTCTGACTAGGCTTTTTTACTTCAATCTTCATATCTCCTCCTCTCAATATCTGTGTTTATTATACAGCTTAATCAGACAAAAAATCCAGCTGATTATTCTTTATACCCAAAAAAAGCTAGCAACTCTTAGACTTTTAGACTCTTAGACTCTTAGTCTTTTAGTCTCTTAGTCTATCTAGACAATTGAACAAATACTTGCCGGATAAACTGTCCAATCGCCGAATCTTTTATTGATCGCATCCTGCGCATTGCAAATCTGATAACGTTTTTGGGCATCAGCCAATAAAAAATTGTTTGTTGCCGGCATAAAGTTCTTCACACTTATTCCCAAAGCTCTGACCTCAACATTTTTCGTATTTAATTTATCCAGTAAAAATAATGCCCGTTTAAAAATCTGTTTTGAATCATTATTATATTCTTTGAAATTCTTTTCTCCGGAAATAGATTTCATGTCAGGTTTGCGCAAATAAATATGCACGGTGTTTGCTTCTAAATTGTGTCTGCGCAGCCTGAAACCAACCATCTCTGCTAATAATTGCATCCAGGCTTCTATTTCCCCTCGAGTATAAATATTCTGATTTAAAGTATATGAATGACCGATTGATTTCGGATCTTTGGGTTTTTGATCTACCCAGTCAATTTCTTCATCAGCAACAACAATCTCAGGATGCGCCAGCGCATACATCCACAATCCGATTTTACCAAATCTTTGCTGATAAAAATCCGCGGAAAATTTCCGCATATCTGAAAAAGAAAATATGGATAAATCCTGCAATTTAGCGCTTAAGCTTGCGCCAATCCCGGGAATTTTTTGAATCGGCAAATCCTTTAAAACAGAAATAATATCGGCTCTGGGCATGATCATCATCCCATCCGGCTTTTTAAGCTTTGAAGCGATCTTCGACATCAAGCGGTTTACCGATATGCCTACCGACCCGGTAATCGAAAATTTCTTCTTGATTTCCTGTTTGATCCGCATCCCCAAGTCAAAATAGGAGCCAAACATTTTATCCAAACCAGTAATATCCAGATAAAATTCATCTATTGAGGCCTGTTCGATTTGCGGTGAATAATTTTTAAGCATCTCGGCGATTTGATCAGACACATACAGATATTTAGCGGAATCAGCACTGACAAATTCAGCATTTGGACATATCCGCAATGCCTGCTGAGTGCTCATCCCGGAATCGATACCCAAAGCTTTTGCTTCATAAGAAGCCGCGCAAACAACTGTGCGCTGTTTATCTGCCCGGCCGCCGACAATTAACGGTTTACCTTTAAGCCGCGGATTATACGCCTGCTCTACTGAAGCGAAAAACGCGTCCATGTCTATGTGTAAAATTTTAGGTTCATTTTTCATGTTAAAAACACACGCCCTGTAACATACCGATAAAGAAGTTGGTTTACAGGCAAAAACACATCTTTTCGCTAAGCCTGAGCCTGCATCGTGCAGACCCAGCCGCGCGTTCTCACTATTTTGACATCCCTGTCAAAATGACGTTCGAAAGCGCCGCTCAAAGAGAATTTTTGCCCAGCGAATTAGCCATTTCAACCAATCATATTTTTCTTTTCACTTTTAACTTTATAAACTTTACAAACTGTTTTAGTTTTTTACTATCGACCATTAGCTATCAGCCATCGACTCTTAGACTTTTAGACTCTTAGACTTTTTAGTCTAATTATTCTTCCTCAATGATCTTCCACTTCATTCTCTGCTGGCTAAAACACAGGGTATAGCGGCTATTATTTGTATCACTGACACTGAACAATTGAAAAACTTCTTTACCCTTTTTATCCTGCCATTTCAAATTCACATCTTTTATAATATGCTTTTGGGAATTAATAAAAAACCAAAGCGGCAAAAACCCTCCCTGTTTAAATGAGACAACTATGTCCACATTCTCACCGGGCAGACTATCATCTTGCGGAAGCGGCCTATCCCAGCGGGCATTCGGATTAAACATATTGCCTGACCGCGGTAATAACTTTGCCAATGATTTGTGAGCGTTCATTCAAAGCAATTATCGGATAATTTTTATTTGCCGGCTCAAGAAAGAACTTATTCTCGCGGCTTCTTAATGTCTTGACTGTTACTTCGCCATCAATCCGGCAAACCACAACATCTTTATTCTGCGCGCAGGGCTGCTTTTTTACCAACACCAGATCATCCGGCATGATCCCCGCGTCAATCATGCTATCGCCATGCACGCGTAAAAAAAACAATTCATCTTTTTGCGAAAACAATTTATCCACATTAAAATAATCTTCTACGTTTTCTATGGCTAATACCGGAACTCCCGCTGGCACAATCCCTAATATCGGAACAGTCAGCATTGCTTTTTCCGTTAATTCAATAGCCCGGGATTTTTTTTCTTCTAAAATAAGATATCCTTTTGTGCATAATGCTTTTAAATAATCCCTGACTGTTCCGGTTGATGAAAACCCGAATTCCGAAGCAATTTCCCGAATAGTCGGCGGTAATCCATTGCGGATTGTTTTACGAATAAACATCAGCACTTCCTGTTGCTTGGTAGTCAAATCCATCGTTTAAGCCTCCCCGATTAATGTTATGTTTTCTATTAAAAATAATAATACCACACATTTGTGTGGACGTCAAGAAAAAGACATAAAAAAAACCGTCTTATCGACGGAGAAATTAATTAAAGCAAGCAGTTAAAGATTATATTGCTTGGGCAATTATAAGTTGAAATTCAAGCCCCCCCGCTTGTTGCGGATAAGCAGATATCGGCACTTGACTTAAAGCGATATTTTGCCGCGGCGTTTTCTTTTCATCCAATCCTTGAATCGCAATATCGTCAAAAGAGTTCTTGGGACTGCGCTCAATGCGCGTATGCAATCCCCCCTTATCTATCTTTGCTAAATTCTCAGGATTTGTAATAATGACCTCTTTTGCTGCGCCTGATTTAATAATACTTATTGCTGCTTGTAATTTAGGCAGCATCGATCCTTCGGTGCCGGCAAATTCGCCGCTATCAATGTATTGTTGAAGCCGGTCTGCGGTAATATTGGAAATAGGCCGCTGTGTTGAACGCCCATAATCAAGGTAAACACGCTTAACATCCGTTGAGATAATAACACGACTCAGCGGTTTTTGTTCGGCAGAATATCTGCTTTTAAACAGGCTCTCAGCCAGACAAGCTGTTGCTAAGTCTTTATCAATCACTGCCGGCAAACTGCGCGCTTGATTATTCATATCCACCGCAATTCCGCCGCCGCCGACACAAATAACAATCTTTTTAGCTCTTATTGCTTTTTCTATTTTATCTATTTGAACAATCGATTTCGGCTTTGGGCTGGCAACCAGGACTCGCGGAATTGGCTCTTCTTTCCCGTTAACTGTTTTAAACCGCGCCAAGCCAATAGGCTTTTTCGGGTTAGTAAAACCTTCATCCGCAGCATCTACTCTGACATCAGTCATAACAACTTCTATTTGGTTTTCAGAAATACCCAAGCTCATAAGCGCTTCCTTGATATCCGCTCCGATCCACTCCTGGGTTTCCTTAACCCCTTGCGCTAGTTTTTGGTTAATGAATTCTTGATCTTTATTTCCATCAAGGAAGCGGCCAAGCCATCTGTCAAGTACTGCCCCGGCCTCAGGCCCATTGCCATGAGTAATAATTCCCCCCTTTTTTAACTCTGGGAGAATATGCCTTAGTGTTTCTTTTATTCGGTCTTTCTGGATATCCGATATTTTCTGCCAATCATCTTTTTTCCAGGGCATTAAGCCCTTTACATCCTCACCTCTCAACAGAGAATTACCACCAATGGAATAAATTTCAGTTGATTTGCTTTTCCTAAGGCGCTCTTTAAATGCAGGATATAAAATAGATTGTTTATAAATAGTCTGAAAAGCATTTAGCTGTATTTGGACTTGCGGGGAAAGCATTGCAGGAACTCCTTGTTGCTCGTTAAGTAAAAATGTTCCTTGTCCCGCTAACGCGCAATCTGCCATCAGTATTGCCTGGATCAATATTAACGCTATGTTTTTTAGTATTTTATTCATAATTTTTCGAGTTTCAAGCCCTTCACACTAAGCATTTCATCTTATTTAAATCGCCTGTTCAATTAATGAAAAAAGTTCATTAATATCAACACATTGTCCAAAATCACTATATTTCGGCATTGTATTTACCTGTTTATCCTCTTCTTCATAGACTTGAATCAACTGTCTAAAATAATTATCGGTAAAGTCACGTTCTATTGGAAAATTTTCACCTTGGCCTTCTTGTTCAAGAGATCTTATTGCTTTTTCAGCTATATCCCCTGGGATATCTTGAAAATTTTCCCAGATAAAAGTAAATACACCTGTCGCCCCTTTTTTACTGCCGACAGGATAGGGTTCTTCAACTAATTTATCAAAAAACATCTTAGTCGTAGGAAACTCTGCATCGGCTAATTGTCTTGACTGTTCAAAATAGAGATTATTTCTTCTCTGTTCTACATTATAAGCAACTTTTTGCTTTATATGGGCAAGAACCTGCTCTGCTGATCTTTGCTTTGCCAGCCCCCTACTAATATGTGCGGAAAGATATCTGTAAATCCCCTTTATGCCAAAAGCATCAATATTGTCCACATCATAAAGTATTTTTGTTTCAAGGTTTAAATCATGCAAAACATTAGCAGTATCTTCAGGTATCTTTTTATCATGAAATGCTACAGCTTGTTTTATTTTCTCTATTTGCTCATCGGTAAAAATATCATTTTCTCTAAAATTCTGTTCTATAAAATCGGCTGCCTGCTGTCCATGCGATTCAGAATCTTCAGCAAATATATCATGCAAATAAATTGCTGCCGTTAAAACTTTCCAGTCTACGGCCTCATCTTTATTTAACTTAATTACAAGCATTTCAGCTTTTTCAAGCAAATCAACTGAGTGCTGCATACCATGGTGTATATTTTCACTAAAACAGCGTCTAAAAAAATGTTCCACTCTTACACTCTCCTTGAAAAATATGCTATGTATTTTTTATTACTATATCGATCGCTCGGCAAAATGTACTTTTGAAGCCCTATTTTTATTTAAAGGTTTAAACAATAACAGCGGATTATCCTCAGGAGTTTGCTTATACTCTAAATTATCAACTGCATGTAAAAAGTCCTTATTTTCTTTAGCAATTTTTAGAATATATTCCAAATCAATTTTATCTTTTGATAGCAAGCCTTGCATATTCAGCGAATCAACTTGCTCAGTTTCAAGCAACCGAACATTAATTGCAAGTCTGGCAATAGGATCCCTGAGCATCCTAACCAATGCCTCTTCCAAATAATTACATTTGCTAATACTTTTCGATAAATTAGGGACAAATTCTTTTGCTTTTTCATACAATAGTATTTGCCCATTTTCTTTGAAAAATGTTTTAATCACCATGTTTTTACGAATATACCGCATTGAATCTTTTATTGATTTACTATTAACATTCCCCATGCTAAAAACACTGTCAGGAATATAAATAGACCCTAAAAAATATTCTCCACGCGCACTTATAGTTAAAGAGTTGTCCAATCTCACTGAAGAAACACTAGGGGTAAATTTTAGCTTTCTGTAATGTTCATCCTCCCGATAATCTCCAGAGTTTTTCAATACAAATTTATCATATAAATCTTGCGGCAGATTTTCCGCATCTCCCATCTGCAATAAGTTTGCATATAAAACTTTCAAAGCTCCTTTTTTTAATTTTATTGTTCTTAATTTGATTCCACCAGGCAACAAATTTTCTTCATCCTGAACAATATTACCCCCTAAAAACTTTACAAAATCATCAAGTTCGTCATCTTGGCTCGTGACATATGTATGTAGATATAAGGTCCCACCAGGAAATAGAGTAAAATACTTATCTATAAATCTTCCGATTTTTTCTAAGGGTATATGCTGTTGATGAACAGTGTCAACAGAAAGCATAAAAGTCGGAGATTTCTTTTGTTCAGCCGCTGCAAATTCAATCATAAAATCCTCGGCCCAACGTTCATCTATCCACCAACCGTTGGTAAACATCAAGCCCGTTCTCATTCCCAAACTTTTTGCCATTCTTATAGTTTCCAAAAGCTCATTACGTACCAAAGAAAGTTCACCGCCCATGAAACGAATCTCTTCGACTCCCGATGCCTTAGCATCTAAAAGAATTTTTTTTATTTGCGAAATAGAGAGTTTTTCTTTATGCTCCGGATTCACTTTAGCAAGACAAAACCTGCACTTTGCATTACATCTTTCAGTAAGACAAAGTGTCAGGTATCGCGGCATTGATATCTTATCATTATTTACTATATTATCTGCAATATAGTCCTCCATTAATTTTGCCCAGACCATAAGATACATTTTTCTTCTAAACAAATCCTCCGTATTTGCTGATAAATACCGCAGATAGTTTAAAACAGTATTATCTGCTATCCCGAAATCATATATTACTGCCCTCATCTGCATATAAGTTTTATAATAATATTCTTGTTTTCGTCCAAAATCCTTGAACCCAGAGTCCAGAATATCATCTATCTTATTTTTAAAAGGTGGCGAAAAATATCCCATATAATCAAAAACTGATGGGTCACTAACCTTTTCAGCATTGAATATATACTGTATTTGATTCACATCTAATGAAGCTCTAGGTGAAAGCATTGTATCTTGCTGTGCCCAGGCAATATTGCTAAGCAGTAGCATTTGAATGATTAATAATATAATTTTTTTATTCATTTAATTCCTTATCAAAAAGACATAATACAGAAAAGAGAAAATACTCGCAGATAATTTTTACACTTAATCATTTTGTCTCTTACCTCTTGTTAATCAAAATGTTAGGACTAATATATTCCTAATAAAAAAGATTTTAAAGTATACCATATACCCCAGAGATTCGCAAACAAAACCCTATTTTTATTATTAATATAAGTCATTTAATTACAATATATTATGCGCTTAATTTTTGAGAATTGATAACTGTTTTTAATCTGAGGTTTGGATTTAGACAAGCTTCAGGGGGAGATATTACTTTAGGATTCTTAATTCTACAGAAATAAGCTGCTCAAACGCTTCTTTATCTGATGAAAAAGTATTTTTATTATTAGATAAATTAATATCAGCAGAATCTTTCTGTAATGTTCCACTGCCGGCTAAAAACAATTGTAGCTTTAGGAAATTCTCATAAGTAATATTAAAGGAAAATATTTCCTGGCTTTCTTCAACGCTGTTAAAAACTTGGGTGGCATTATATGTGCTGAGAATTTTGCTTATTTGCTGTTTACTAAACAGCTCATCGAAATCTATGATCAGAACTTGTTTTTGTTCATTTCCTTCAGAAGAAGGTTTTGCTGCTTCAGCTAAGCTTAAAAAGGCTTTATCCTGAACTTTTAATTCCAGCCCAGCCGGAGAATAGGCATCTAAAGCTGCCTCAGAATCACCTATTTGCAGAGCTGCCGGCTTACTGCTATCAGCTATTTCCTGTTTAGCCAAGCGGCCAGAAGTTTGGCTAATAATTGATTTTTTTTTGGCAGATTGAATCTCCTCGTGGCTTGTTAATTGAGATTCCTGAACATCTCTCTCAGTTAAAATAAAAGCATCTTGTTCATTGATCAGTCCTCTATGCTTGGCTGGCAGCATATTAAGTTGATTGTTAACCGCGATTACTAAGACTATTGTTGCCACTAAAGCAAAAGCTCTTGCCGAAGAAGTCCTTGGGAAAAAATTCCTTAATCCCAGAAAAACCTTTTCCCAGAAAGGCAATTCATCAAGCCGCTTATTAACATTATCAATAAAATCCGCTGGAGGATTAATTGCCTTAATCTTATGCATAATGCTTACCATCTCAGTTATCGACTCAAGTGATTGTGCGCAAGCCGGACAATCTTCAATATGCTTGGTCATAACCATCTGCTGTTTTTTATCTAATTCATTATCCAGGAATTTTGAAAGTAGTTTTTTGCAATCCTGACAATTCATATCACATCACTTCCTCTAGAATATCAGCTAACAGGCTTCTCGCTCTATGCAAACGAGACTTTACTGTTCCAAGGTTAATCAACAAAACCTGAGCTATTTGTTCATAACTTAATTGCTGGATATCGCGTAAAATAATCACTTCGCGAAAATCATATTCTAATGAATTTAAAGCGCACTGGATCAGCTCATTCAGCTCTTTATCTAAAATGCCTCGATCCGGTGCCGGGCTTAAATCAGGAATCTCTCTTGAGAATGAAACATCATCAGAATTTAAATAAGGCTGATCCAATGATAAATTACGCTGATTAGCTTTGGTATTTTTTTTAAGCTTATTGCGACTCAGATTAATCGTTATCCGGTAAAGCCAGGTAAAAAATCTTGAGTTAAATTTAAATTGCTTGATCGCCTTAAAGCCCCGGACAAATACATCCTGAGCTATTTCTTCAGCCTGATGATAATCACCGAATATCCGAAAAGCAATATTAAACACCTGACGATGGTATTTTAAGATCAATTGATTAAATGCCTGCCGATCCCCTTGTTGAACTTTAAGAATTATCTCTTTTTCTTGAGCTATTTCTGCAGAGGCATTAAGATCATTGGTATTATTATTTTCTTCAATCACTTTATTAGACAATCTTCCCGATCAAAAGTTCATTATTTTACAAAAAATCATTTACTTCCAGGCTTTCCCAATAGCTTAAACATTTTTTTCTTATAAGCTTCAACTCCCGGCTGATCAAAAGGATTAACTCCGGAAAGCAGCCCTGAGATAGCCGTTGCTTTCTCAAAGAAATAAAACAGCTGTCCTAAATTAAAGGCGCTGCGTTTAGGAATACTGATCATCATATTCGGGACTTTACCCTCATAATGCGCACTAGCCGTAGCCTCATAGGCCTTAAAATTAACATAGTCCAGATCTTTGCCTGCTAAATAATTCAAACCATCAATATCCGCTTTAAGCTTAGGCACATTGATTTTAGCCATTGATTTTTCCACAACAAGAAATGTCTCAAATATATTCCTCTCACCATCTTGAATTATTTGCCCTAAAGAATGCAAATCAGTTGTAAACTCACAAGCCGCCGGAAAAATTCCTTTGCCGTCTTTGCCTTCGCTTTCACCAAAAAGCTGTTTCCACCATTCTCCAATAAAACGCAGATTAGGATGAAACCCGGAAAGCATTTCTATTTTTTTCCCTTTTTTATAAAGAATATGTCTTATTCCCGCGTATTTGTAAGCCGGGTTTTTCTTTATATCTAAAATATTACATTTAGTCTCAAAATCCTTAGCGCCGTTTATCAGTTCACGAATATTAATCCCGGCAACCGCGATCGGCAATAAACCCACAGGAGTTAATACAGAAAATCTTCCGCCCACATCATCGGGAATCACAAAAGTCTTATAACCTTCACTTTCCGCCAATTCGCGTAATGATCCTTTGGCCGCGTCAGTAGTCGCGATAATTTTGTCTTTTATATTATTTTTTCCGTAAAGGTTTTCCAAATATTGCTTTAAGATCCGAAAAACAACTGCTGTTTCTGTTGTCGTGCCGGATTTTGAAATAACATTAATAATAACTCTCTTATCTTTGACTACCCGCAACATATCCTGCAAATAATCAGCACTCAAATTTTGCCCGGCAAAATATATTTTAGGTTTTTCCGAGTTTAACTCATTAGAAAAATTAGGCTTAAGAAATTCAATCGCTGCCTTAGCCCCTAAATAAGATCCGCCAATCCCCAAAACAATAAATACATCGCAATTATCTCTGATTTTTTTTGCTGTTGCCTGAATATCACTGATCAGCGTATTGGGTATTTGTGAAGGCAAATCCAGCCAACCGATAAAATCACTTCCCGGGCATTTTTTCCTGATTAATTCCTGATGCACCAGTTTGATTGGTTTAGCAACAGCCTTGAGTTCCTGCTCCGAAACATATCCTTTACAATTAGTAGTTATTAATTTTATATCAGTCATGAGCTCCTCCATTTTTAAATTAATTAGCTAAAGTCGTGATTTATTATTTATTTGAATTATATTTTATCATTGTCTTAAGTCATTAACAAGATTATTGTTGATTAGGATACTAAGGCAGGAAAGCAGCAAACGTATTAAAAATCTCTATATTCGCGGCGGATAAACAGACCACTTGCTACAGGGTCCAAAAACAACTTCAAGAAATAGTTTACATCTTTTACGAATCTTCGCGGAACATAAACAATGTCTTCTGACTCAAGAACCAGATTATCGCTTAAATCAGCTAATTTTAAAGCCTTATTCAGATCCAATCTTTTAGGATCTGGATTCTGCAGCCCGCCTTTTACTAATATGATACTCGGAGTAACCGCGTCTTCCGTAAAGCCGCCGGCTAAACCAACTGCTTCTAAAATTGTCTTGCCTTTAGCTAAAGTATATACCCCCGGACTTCTGACCTGGCCAAGCACAATAACTCTATTGCCGCCAAAAGTATTTACAGAAACAGACACCTGCGGGTATTTTATGAACTCACGTAAACCCTGAGTTAAAGTATTGCTAAATTCAGTGATTGTTTTACCAGAAGCCTCAACTTCACCAACTAAGGCAAATGAAATCAAGCCATCAGGCCGAACTATCACTTGATCATCAAGATCGGGATTTTGCCAAACCTTGACAGATAAAACATCACCATTTCCGATTCTATACTTAACTGCACTTTTTTGCTTTATTTCAGGAAGACTTACCGGAATATCAGGCTGATCATTTACCGCAGGCAAAACACTATTTTCTTTATCCTTCTTAATATCAGAAATAGCCATTTCGAATTCTTTTTGAGCTTCATTAAACCTGCCCTGATTATACAAAATTAAGCCTCGTTTATAATGCTGATTATTTTCTTTTTCTGTAGCATTTAAGGCTTTTTTAAATTCCTGCTCTGCAAGCTTAAATTTTCCTTGATTGTAATAGATCAACCCTTTTTTATAATAATCCTGTTTTTCTGTTTTAGTTTTTTCAATTGATTTTTGAAACTCTTGCTCTGCTTCTTTATATTTTCCCGCTTTATAAAAATCTAAACCTTTCGCGTAATGATCATCATTGCTCGAAATATTTGAATCGGCATAGCTCAAATCGGATACTTTTAAAAAAAATAAACCGCAAATAGCTAAAAATATCGCTGAAATAAAAATATTTTTAAATATACTCTTTGCTGTTTTCTGAAATTTATTTTCTTTAATTCGCATATTTTACTGCTCTTATCCCCTTAAAATCCCTGAATTTTCCCTCTTAAACTAATTATTTCTTCAGCCATAACAACTTTTTCATCTTCACTTTTTGCTAGGCTATTCTGCACATCTTTAAGTTTTTGTTCAAACTCCTTTATTGCAACATTCTGCTCTTTCATCTGATCAAAGAGTTTTTGATATTTTTCCATGACTTGCTGTTTTTGAGTAGCTAACTCTTCCATTTGGGCAAGAACTTCCTGGGTGGAAGTCGATTTACCTTTAGTTTGATTCTCTAATTCAGTGATTTTTGCTTGAGCCGCAGATAACTGCGCCATTATCTCTTGTCTCTGTAAATTTGAAGCTGAAATTTCCGACTGCAATTCAGTCTGAACTCCCTCTTTTTCTTTTAACAAAACTTCCAGGGACTTTAATTTCTCATTCAAAGACTGTAAATCAGGGCTATTTTGCTTTAATCTATTCATCTCAGATAACAGAACATTGTTCTTATTCTCAAATTCTTTTTCTGCCTTAGACAGCTCAACAGTTTTAGCATCAGCAGCAACAAGCTTATTTTTAATATTGTTTAAGTTATCTCGCAAACCCGCTAAATCCTGGTTTTTCTGGTTTAATTCATCCTCTGTTATTTTTAGCTTAGTTTTCAGGCTATCAAACTCTAAACGTAATGCATTATTTTCATTCAACTGATTCGGCTGTAAATTTTGATTTTTCTTAATATTGAAAATTTCTTGATTTAAAGCCGCAAGCTCTTTTTCTTGTTTTGCCAACAGTTTTTCTTGCTCCTTACTTTTGGCTTCTAGACTACTTTTCTCTTTACCCAAAAGTTGTTTGTCTGTCTCCAAAACATCCACTTTAGCAGTTATTGACTTTTCCTTTTGTCCTAGTTCGCTCAGTTGTTTCTGCAGCGCGGTTACTTGATTATTAAGCTCCGCGTTAGACTGGGTCAGTTCCTTAGTTTTTTCCTGCTTAGTACTAGATTCATTTTGCAGAGTAAGAATTGCACTGTTTTTATTTTTCAATTCAGATTCTATAGCTTGAATGTCCTGGATTAGCTTCTCATTACTTTTCCGCAAAGAATCATTTTCCGCCACAGATTCTTTATTAGAATTTTTTCTTTTTTCCAAGTCACCATTTTTTTTAAGCAGTAGCGTCAATTCCCTATCTTTCGCTAAAAGCTGTTCCTGCTGATCTTTATTTGCTGATTCTAATTCATTTCTTTCTTTAGCTATCCGTTTTATATCTGTTTCCAAAACATCAAAATTCTTTAAACTTGCCTTCTTATCCAGCTCTAGGACAGTTAGCTGATTATTTAACTCATCTAACTTGTTCTTAAGTTCGTCATTTAACTTTGCCAGCTGATTACTTTGATCAATCGAGCCCTTAGCTTCTTTTTCCTTTAAAACAATGTCTTTCTCCAATAAACCTACTTTGTTTTCAATTTTAGCTAATTTTTCATTTTGACCTTTTAATTCTTTATTTTCTGTCTCTAGCTTTTTATTATTATCATTCAAAGCCGTATTAGCTTTTGTTATATCCTTATAATCAGCACTCAAACTTAAAACTTTCGCTTCAAGATCCGCGCGCTGTTCCTTTATTTTTGCTAACTCATTATTAAGCTTATCATAAGCCGTCTGGCTATTATTTAAATCTGTTTTCTCCCTTAAGCTAATCGTCTCATTTTCTTTTAAAAGATTTTTGTTTTCATTTTCGAGTAATGAAAAATTCTCATTCAAAGCAATTATTTGAGCTTCAAGCTCTTTTTTATCTTTTTGAACTTGTTCGAATTGACTGGTAATATCCTGATTCTTTTTATTCAAATTTTCAAGCAAACCATTTAATTCATTGATCTTTTTTTCTGCTTGCACAGCTGAAAGTGTCTTTTTAGCTAAAACCCCATTTTCTTCTTCCAGCTTTTTTTTATCTATTTCAAGCTGCTTATTCTTTTCTTTTGCGGCATCTTCTTCTTTTAAAAGCAAAGCAATATCTTTTTCAATGACCTCAAGTTGCTGCTCTTTTTTTCGAATATCTTCATCTTTCAGCTTCAAAGTCTCCTGCGCCTGTTTCGATTCAGCTTGCACTTTGCTATTTTTTTCAATTTCCAGGTTATAATCAGCTAAGATCTTGTCTTTTTCTTTGGCAGCGAAATTTTTTTCTTCCTCGAGCTTTTTCGCGTCATTTTTTAAAACCTGATTTTCTTCAATTAAATCCTTATTTTTTTTATTCAAGCCAGACAACTCAGATTCAATTAATTGAGTTTTCTGAACTTTTTCATCTAAAGCGGCTTGGATGCCTTTATTTTGTTCCTCAAGCTTAACCATCAGCTTCCCGTTTTTTTCCAACAATTCTTTTTCCGCTAAAATCGCTTCTTTTTCTTTTAATATTTTAGCGTTTTGGCTGTTTAATTCATTAATTTCTTTATCTTTTTTATCGATCATTTGCTGCTGTTTTACCTGCTCAGAATTTTCCGCGATATTAATCGGCTTAGCAACTGATTCCTCTTGCTGTTTTTCTAGAGCCATAATGATTTGCTCAAGCAGTTTGTTTTCAAAAACGATTTTTTCTTGCTCATTTGCCTTAGCAGCAACAGCTTCTTCCGCTTTTTTAGCCTCAGCAATTAGTAACTCATATTGCTTATTTTGCGCTAATGTTTTTTCATTAACTAATTTAAGCTCTTCCTGTAATTTGTTTTTTTCCTGTTTAAGGAGTTCATACTGAGCAAGCTGCTCACGAATCGACAATGCCGGTTTAGCTGCCCCTGCTTCCTCATCCTTTTTGGCTCCAAATAGTCCCCCTAAAAAAGTAGTCTCAGTAGCGGCAGGCTTTATAATCACATCTTTCTTTTGATAAAGGTCAATCAACTCTTCTTTTACAGCAGCCAATTCTTCGGACAATGATTTTTTTTCAACCTTAATATCTTCGATCAATACCTGATTTTGCTTTAAGTCTTCATCTTTATTCATTAATAAAAGTTCTAATTGCTTTATCTTTTTGTTAAGCCCATCTGTCGGCTGAGGTTTCTTTTTTAATCTCGCATTAACCTTTTCAAACTTATCTTCAACTTCTTTTTTTTCTTTTTTAATTCTTTTAATTTCTTGTTTCAATAATTCATTTTCTTCCGAAAGTTCAGTTGGATTACTTAATGATTTATCTATTCCCGGACTTTTCTCAACAATATTATCTGCCGAACGCAAAGCCTGTCTTGCTTTTTCAAACTCAGCCTGAGCCTCCTTATATTTACCCTGTTTAAACAATTCCTGAGCACGGATATAATGCTTATCATATTCCTGCGAATACGCTTCACTCAAGCTACAAAACAAAAGCCCAAAAATTAAAATTGAAACATTAAATATAACGTTTATTTTTTTAAAGGCATACATGTTAACCCCCTACAAAATCAATTCCCCATTAATAGTTCTATTTCTTTCTTCAACCTATCAGCCTTGAGCTTATCTTCCGAATTGTTTGGCTGATTTTTGAATTGGTCAACCATGTTTTCTTGCAAAGTAATATTTAGCTGAGTTGAGCGGGTAAGGTCATCCATTGTTATTCTTTGGCGCTCCTGCATATCAACCAGCTCCTGCTGTTTCCTCTTAAATTCTGCCTGCAAAATCGCCAGCTCATTTTTCAAACTTAGGATATCTTGATTCTTATTAAAAATTTCTTCTTCCCTTCGAGCTAAAAGTTCGCTAGTTTGCAGCATTTGATTCTTTAAATTGGCATAAAGCATATTGGCGTCTTTAAATTCCTTATCTTGATAAAGACCACGTTCTTCCAGCGTTTTTTTCGCCATTGCTAATGCTGCCAATTCTTCATCTTTACGCCTTAAAGCTTCTTCCTTATACGAAAGCGAATCATTTAGCATTTTAATTCTATCTTTAAGCAAAACATATTGCCTGGCTTCAGTAGCCCCTTCCGGCAAAGACAAACTGGTGCCTTTTTGAATCGTTTTTTCTAATTCATTGATTCTTTGCTTTGAAGTTTCCAATTCAACTTCTTTACTCATCAATAACTCAGAGAACTTAACAACTTGCGCTTTAGCTGTATCATAAAGCACGTAAGCTCTATTTAAATCAGCATCCGTTTTCCCGGATTTTAATGGAATTTCACTTAGAACTGTTAATTCAGGAGATGGGCTCTGATCTTTTTTTAAGGCACTGATCATTTTTTCTTGTTCCGTTAGCTTTTGCTCAGCTTTTGCTAATTCCGCTTCCACTTGATCTCTTTCAGCTTCAATTTTCTTAATATTTCGCGCTTTTCTCTGTATATCTAATAATTCCTGCTCAAGACTCGCGATACGTTCACTTTGCTGATTAAGCTTTTCATTTATTTTAGTCCGCGCATTGGCATAACGCACAACTTCTTTGTTTAGCAAGCTTCGCTGCTCTTCTTTATCTTTCAGCTGATTGTGTAATTCAGCAATTTGTGATTTCAGCTTATCACTAGGAGATTGATCTGAGAGTTTTACAGCCTGCTCTAATTTATTTTCCAGCTTTTTCTGATCGCTTTCCATCTTTCCAATCTTTTTTTCTAAAACTTTTTTTTCTTTATTGGAATCTGAATTTTTCTGAACAAGCTTTTTAATCTCCCCATCTTTTTCTTTAAGCAATTCGCTGTTTTTTTCTATTTTCGCTAAATAAGCTAAAATAGTCTTATCACTTTTAGCCGCGCTTAACTCTTGTTTGACCATTTTAAGATTTTCCAGGGTTTGAGTAAACTCTCGAGTAAGAGATGTTACCCTGCTATTTAAAGAGAGATTGGATTGTTGCAGAGTATTTCTTTCTTGCTCGATTTTTAAATAAGATTCATCCAGTGTTTTTAATCTTTTTTCAGTTACATCATACTTTTCTTTTATATTTTTTATCTCTGCCAATCCCGCCAACTCTTTTTTAAGTAAAACAATAAGTTTCTCTTCTTCAAGTTTCTGCTGTAAAAGATCTTCCTTTTCCCGAGCTAATACATCGGATCTTGCCGCGAGTATTTCCGCTCTATTCTTTGTTTCTACAAATCTTAACGCGAAAAAAATAGTTCCACATGCGATAATGATTAATAAAAAAATCGAAAATATTTTCAGAAACTTATCCATTGACTTTCTCTTATTTTAGGTTGCCGTCATTATAAACATCAAGAATATATACAGAAAAATTTTTACTCAAATCAATTTGCTTTGCCTGAAGCAATTTTTGCCCATGCGCGTCATACGTAACTTTAATAATCGGCCTGAGCGGCATTTTTTGATTTTGACCAATAATTTCAGCAATTTCTTTAGTATTTAATTTAACCACACTCATTAAAGGATATATCCCGATCTCATCAATCAAAGTCTTGAGGAACTTGCTTTCAAATTTAGCTTTATCGCGCAAAAGCTCTTTTATTACCTTAAGATATCCTAGCTTTTTTCTATAAGGCCTTGAATGCATCATTGCTTCATAAACATCAGCCATTCCTATTAGTCTGGCATACTCACATATTTCTTTATCTTTAAGACCATAGGGATAGCCTGATCCGTCAATCCGTTCATGTCCCTGGTGAATAACATCGAAAATTTCAAAATTCAAATCCTGCGCTATTTTTTTTAAAATATCCTTACCGATAATCGGATGCTTTTTCACTTCCAAATAATCATTATCGCTAAACCGCGCGGGACGACTAATCAGATTATCAAAATTCATAATACCAATATCATGAACCAAGGCTGCTAATCCAATTTGCTTAAGCCGCGTATTGTCATAATTTAAGGCCATTGCTAACCGTAAGCAAAGTATGCAGACATTTACTGAATTCTGATAAATATATCCTTTTTCGAAAGAATATTCCGCGAAAAACAATCTCATCAGCTGATTAGCATCTGCTGAAAGCAAAGCGATAAATTGATCCACAACATAATCGGCAACAATAAATGACCCGTTTTGAGCGTTATCCAGCGGATTCATTATTCCTTGAACAAAAGCAATTGCCTTGGCATAAGCAGCAATTGCCTGTTCGCTTTCAACACTGACTACATTAACATCACTCTTATAAATTGTATGATATTTTTCTTTCTCCGCGGCAAGCTGCGGCTGCTGTTCTATTTCCGTTTCTAAAAGATCATTCGCCGTTTCTTCAGGTAATATTTCAGGCTTTTTTTCTGGCATTTGCGAAGGGGATAAAGGCTGCTTAAAAGCAGACGGCTCATTTACTTGAGCCTTGGATTCTTTAATCTGCTTATTTTTTTTTGCCTTTTTTAAAATATCGGATATTTTTAGCATTATTTATTTTCAGTCTGTTTTTTTAAAAACATCTTAATTATTTAGTTACAGGCATCTTTTCTTTACTGATAAATGTAAATGACTCTGACTCACCAGGAGATTTCTGCTTACTTAAAACTCCCCGCATTTCAGTCATATCCTCATTCATTTCACCTCGCCAAAAGATCACTTGACCATCATCAGCACTTTGCATGGTTTCCCAAATAATCATCCCATCGTCTTTGAGCGTTAAGGTATAATTAGTCGACATAAAACCATTTTGCTTAAATTGTTCAGCATAAAATTTATTATCGCTAAATACAAGTGCTTCTTTCTGAATTTTTCCACCACCAGCAATAGGAAAAATTTCCGTATCCCAACTTGTATTATCTAATTTTAAGCGAACTTTTTCACGCGACAGCTTAACATCTGATTTAATAGTAGCATCTTTCTCTTTATTTGCTTTAATAACTTGTTTTTCTTGAATCGGCAGTTTTACTTCTTTTTGCTCAATAACTTTTTTTTCAGTAATTACTTCTACTTTTTCCTGTTTGACTTCTTTTTGCGTTTCTTTAACTTCAGGTGCTGCGGTCTTTTTCTTTCCCCATGCTTGCGCATTTTGCACGCTAAACATTACAAATACTGCAATCAATACCAAAAGCCCTACATTTTTTCTCATACTTCCTCCTTTTTAAATAAAGTTTATTTAGAACTAGATTTTCCTTCCCAAGTCTGCCATGTAAGAATATACTTTTTAACCCAATCCACGTCCTGATCTTCCTTCTTGGTTAACATTAAAAACTTCTGAAATCTATCTATCGCTTTTGCTCTATCCTCAAACTGCTCAGCATAAATAAGCCCTAAATTAAAATAAGCCTGCGGATCTTCCGGATTCAGTTCAATCGCCTTTTCAAACTCAGGAATTGCTCGGGTATATTCCTTTTTTTCGGAATAAAAAACCCCCAAGTTATAATGCATCAATGCTGTACGTTTTAACAAAATTTTATTTTCGCGAGCGATCTCCGCGTATTCTTTAGGCAAACGATTAATTTTATTTTCTAGCTTCTTATTTGTCGTAACCGATTTCTTATATTTACTCTTAACTTCTTTTACTTGATTCCTTAAAACATCTGCCGTGGCTTCGGCTTTAGCGATTTGATCAGATGCCGAGTCGACTTCTTTTTGCATTTTCTTAAGATTATTTTCTGAGCGGGATATCTCTTTTTCCTGCTCTTTTATTTTTTTATTCAAATCATCAACAATGATATACCCGGCTTTTGATTTAGAAAGAGTCTTTCTCATTTCATCTCTTTCTGACTGAACTTGAAACAAATCCGCCTGTAAATTGTCTAATTTACTAACCAAATGATCATTAACTGATTGGAGTCTTTTGTTTGCGCTTATATTTGTTTCTTTTTCCAGTTCCCACTGCGCCCGTTCTTGTTCGACTAAACTTAATTGCTGTTTTGCCTGAGTTATTTCATTTTTATACTGCAATAAAATTTTCATCTGCGCAAGCAGATTTTCCCGGTCCTTAATAACAGCATCATACTCTTTTTTTAATTTACTAAAATCTTTATTGTCCAAAGATTCAACCTGAGCCTGCCCCAAAGCCATTGAAGGTAAAAACAACATCACGCAAAAAAACACAAGCTTAATTGATTTCATTTTATTCATCCTTTAAAGGTTTTATGGTTGGATAATATTCCTCAATATTCTTATATTCAGGATATTCCTGATAAAGCTTTGGTTTTATTTCATAATTTTTTTCAAACTCAGTTAAATCAGATTCCGTAGTCATTGAATTATAGTCCTTATATCCTTTGCCTTGCTCAACTCCAAAATCTCTATTATTACCTGTATCGATTTTATCGCCGTCAATAATATGGGCAGTAACCATGATCAGCAGTTCACTGCGGGTAGTCCCTTTGCTCCCGGATTTAAACAACATACCCAGAATTGGAATTTTGCCTAAAAACGGAACTTCTTGTGATGTATCTGTTTTTTCTTCCTTACGCAAACCACCAACAGCGACAGTTGCTCCATCTTTTATCATTACAGTTGTTTCAGCGGTTGAAGTATCGACAATCGGAATCCGATTGTTCTGCGCTGTCAATAATGTACCGATTACACTGCTTAAATCCGGCTTTATTTTTAAGGTAACATAACCTTCATCATTTATTGTCGGGGTAATATGCAACTGCAACCCCACATCTAAAAAAGTCACTTCTTCAGAAACAGTTGTGGTTGTCTGACCAGCAGTTGTGGTTGTCGTAATATAAGCCTGTCTTTCGCCGACATGAATACGCGCTTCCTGATTATTTGTCACTGCCAGCTTAGGATTTGACAAAATCTTAACTTCTCCCAATGTCTGTAAATATTTCAGCATTACATCATAATCATGATTGCCAACTACTCCAATATGCATTTCGCTTGTCCCCACACTGGGAACACTTGACGCGTAATCAGAAGTCGTTCCGCTAAAAGGATATGATCCTATATTACCAGTATCAGTTAAAACCTCCTGCCGAGAACGCCAGGCCGCTGTGGTACTGTTTACAGAGGCCAAAGGGGTTGAGCCCAGATAAGTAGTATTACCATCTTTTTGCGATAATTCAAACAGACCTTCCCACGCGACTCCTTGACTTAAAGCATCAGTCAGCTTTATTTGAATTATTGTAGACTCAATCAAAACTTCTCTTGTTTTCTGATCAAGCTTAGCAATAATCGCCTGAATATCTTTCATTCTTTCCGGAAGGGTTTGTACAACCAGCTGATTTGTCCGTTCATCGGCTTTTATCGAGCCGACTTTTTTCATATCCAGCTGTGTTTTTAACTGCTTGGCAATATCCCCGGCATTCGCGTATTGCAAATTAAAAACCTGTACCGTACTCTTATGCTCAAGCAATCCTATTGTTTCTTCCACTTCCGCTATTTTCTCTGGGGTATCCAGGATTAAAATAGTCCCGGAATCAGCCTCCACCAATACTTTGCCAATTGAACTCTTTATTGAATCAATTATTGTATATGCTTGCTCAGGAATAACATATTTTAAATGAAAAACTTTTACCTGGCGAATATCATCAAAACCTTTTCCATAACGCTGCGTATATTCTTTTTCAGTCATTACATTGTATATTGAACCTATTTTTTCATAAGCTAAACTATTTGATCTTATAACAATCTCAAAAATATCTTCTACTGCCGCATTGTTTATCATCAAAGTAATCCGACCTGAGACATCTTTTGTCGGCACAATATTTAAATTCGCTTTTTGAGCAATATATTTAAGCGCGTCTTTAACTTCAATATCACGCAAATCCAAAGAAATCAACTCTTTAGCTACCATGAGATTAGAAACAGAAGAACCATTCACTGTTGATAATGAAACATATTCACCATCAGCGAAGACTGTTTCTACAGCACATAATATTGTAACTGCGAAACACCAAATAGTCAAAAATATAATAAAAATAAATTGCTTCATTTGTATAATAATTATCGCACATTTTCCTGCGTGCCCCAAATCAGCAAATATTCTTTTGCTTTCTGAGCATCCTTATCATTAGGTGCCAGAGCAAGATAGTGCTTAAAATGGGAAATCGCTTTTAATTCATCGACTAAATAACGAGAATATATAATCCCCAGATTATAATGTGTGCTCGCATCCCGATCATTGAATTTTAAAGCTTTTCTAAACTCAGATACAGCTTGGGTGTATTCCTGACGTTGAGAATGAAAAACTCCTAAATTATAATGCAATGAAGAATTCTCTAAACGTAAATCACTTGTTTCTTTTTCTAACTTTGATAATCTTTCCGGCATGGCTTTAAGCTGTAGCTCAAAATTTTTATTCTGATTATTCAAATCACTTATATTCTTTTTTAGCTCATCAACCGTGTCAGAATATTTAGCCAATAATCCGATCTGCTGCTCATCCTTCTTCTGCCATTCCCGTTCCTTTTTATAAAAATTCTGAACTTTTTTAGCTAAACTGTCTTTATCTTTTTCCAGCTTTACGTGTACTTCCTGGAGCGCCGCAAACTTGATTTTATTATCTTCCAGCTGATTTAAATAATTCTCCCTATCTTTATTCGAAAGATCGTTTTTCTTTTCCAGTTCACCGGCAAGACCGCGAAATTCTTTTAATTCCTCGCTAAGTTTATTTTTATTTTCCTCTAATTTCAGAAGGTAGCTTTGCTCTTTTTCTTGGATCATCTGCTCAGTAAGAGTTAGCTTTTTATCTTTATCTTCAACTTGTTTTTTATAATCCGCTACCAATGAAAGCAATTCAAGATTTTCATTAGCCATCTTATTATTCTTTGATTTTAAGCTGGTCAGTTCTTCGTAGGACTTATTTAAAATCTTATTAAGATTTGTAAACTCTGTTTTTAAAAAGTCAATCTCATCATTAGCCACCTGAATGCTTCCAGAATCACTTGGAGTAAGTCCTTGCCCGGTACCGGTTTGTTTACCATCTAAACTAATAAGTTTAAGCAAAAGCTGTTTTTTCTCATTTACTAATTTATCATTTTGATTAATAAGATCTTCATTCCTTTTTTTAATATCCAAAACATTTTCTTCCAAACTCTTTTTATTTTCAGATATCAACATTTTATATTCTGCTCTTTGATGCAAAAGCTCCTCATCCTTTTGTTTGATCAAAGCTTTTTGACTGATTAGCTGCGCGTCTTTTTCCTTGGTCTGCTGAATAAAAGATTCCATATCAGTTTCATACTGTTCTTTCTGCTGATTAAAATCTTTGCTGCCATCCTGAAGCTTGGCCAGCTCTTCTTTTAAAGCTTTTTCCCTTTGTATATATTTTTCAGTATAATAGCGTTCCATACCCTTTAATTCTTCTTGGGTAACTCCCAGCTGCTTTTCTTTTTCTGCCAGCTGTTTTCTGGTTTCATCAAGCTTTTGCTGATAATCCTTACTATCTGCCTCTATTTGCTGATTGCGATTAACAATTGTCTCGCTTTCCTTTTTTGCCAACACTAATTCATCTTTTAAAGTTTTTTCTTTTTGCTGCATTGCCTCAACCTGTTTAATAGTTTCTTTGGTTAAGTTAGTCACTTGTTCATTAAAAGCTTTTTCTTTTTTATCCAGCTTGTCTTTAAGCGCTAAAATTTGCTCTTGCTGAGCTTGATGTTCTTTAGCATATTTTTGCTCTGATTCTTGGATTTTCCGATTCTCTTCTTTAAGTGATTCAACCAGCTTACTTAATTGCGTAACTTGCTCTGTTTCCTTTTGAGATTTTTGCGAATAATATAACTCTTTCTTTTCAGAATCTTCCTTTAACCTATTATAATTATCTTTAAGTTCCGCCTTATTTTCTTCCAAAGTGCTGATTGCCGCTTGGGCCTTAGTAAACAGCTGATCGACATTATTAAGCTGCTGCCTTAAAGAAGTGATTTCGCCTTCTTTAGCGGCTACAGCTTGTTCTTTTAGCGCCAGCTGTTCACTAAGAAAATCATGTTTTGACTTAACTTGCTCATACTGATTGCTCAGATCTTCATAAGCCTGTTGTTTAGCTTTTAGATCTTTTGCTAAAACCCCCATGTCTTTAGCAATTTTCTCAACCACATTCGATACTTCCATTGAAGCATCCTGCGCTTGAGACACTGAGCCGATATTAAGACTCAAAGCAAAAATCAGTGCAAAGATAAGCCCCCTACTTCCCACGATTCCTCGCCAATGAAAATTTTTCATTTTTAATCCTCTTTTTGGTCTTTAATCAAAGTTCTTTGGTATGGTTTAAAACTTTTAATTTCCATTCCGCCAAAATCACTTGCCGGTGGCGGCGGTAAATAGCTTTCCTGCTCTTCCTTAATTCTATCCACCTGTTCATAATCCTGAAACGATTTTATCCCGGGAGCCCCGATAACATCACCTTGCGCGGCAACCAATGCCTCACCGCTGATAATCGTGGGCGTAATCATAATTAATAATTCTGTAACATTTTTAACATCGCTTGATTTCTGAAATAAAAGGCCGATAATCGGGATGCTGCTGATAAACGGAACTCTTTGCTTTATCTGTACTTTCTCTTCCCGGCGCAAACCGCCGATAACAAGCGTTGCCCCATCTTTAACCAATGCCGTTGTTTCCGCTAATGAAGTGTCTACTATTGGGATTTGATTGCCTGTAGGGGTAACTAATGTTTCTAATACGCTGCTGACTTCCGTCTTTAATTTTAAGTCAATAAAGCCATCTTCATTAATCCGCGGAACAACATCCATTTGAATACCAATATCAATAAATTGCACATCTTCCGATATTGTACTAGTTGATTGTCCGGAAGTAGTAGTTGTGGTTACATATGCCTCACGCGCTCCAACGTGAATTCTTGCTTCTTGATTATTGGTTACCGCGATCTTAGGATTAGAAAGCAGCTTAGACGACGTAACTGTCTGGATATAAGTTAATACCATGTCCAGATCATTGCCGCCGATAATTCCGAGATGCAGACCGTCCAATCCAACCATTGCGCTGCTGCTGTTATACACTGATGTTGTCCCGCTAAACGGATATGAACCTACATTTCCCACATCTTCATAAACTTGTCTGCGCGAACGCCAATCAGCAGTTGCTGAGCCAACCGAAGTAAACGGAGCTGATCCAAGATAAGTCAAGCTATTCGAATCAGAAGCCGCGTCAAATAAGCCTTCCCATTCAACCCCTTTATCTGTCCCATCTGAAATTTTAGATTTTACAATCTTAATATCAATTAAAACTTCTTTTGTTTTTTGATCCAAAGCCTTGATTAATTCTTCTATTTCTTCCATTCTTTTGGGAAAAGTCTGGACAATAACCTGATTAAGCCGTTCATCAGCTTTAATTGATCCGACTTTTTTACCGGAAAGCCTGTGACTTAAAGTTTCTTCTACACTCTTCGCTTTAGCATAATTCAAGGTAAATATCTTTACAATATTCTTTTTTTCAAATTGGCTGAGCAGTTCCTCCATCCGCGCAAGATTCGATGGAGAATCCATGCATAGAATATTCCCTGATTCCTGATCAACCAATATTCTGCCTACATCACTTTTAACTGCTTCCAATAAATTAAAAGCCTGTTCCGGAATCGCGTAATCAAGATGAAAAACTTTTACCTTGCGGATATCGAAAAAATTCTTACCATAAAGCACTGCGTATTCCTGCTGCGTCATAACATTATAAATATCGCCGACCTTATCATAGGCCAAACCATTTGAACGAAGCATAATATCAAAGACATCCTGCACGGGAACTGACTCAACGACCAGCGTTATCCGCCCGGCAACAGATTTTGTGGTTACGATATTAAGCCCGCTTTTCAATGAAAAATATTTCAAAGCATCATTGATATCGATTTTTCTCAAATCCAAGGAAATAACACCATCAACACCTTTACTCAAAACCGCGATCTTAGGCTGCGGCGGGGCAATCAAAGGCGTTGAAGCCCCGGCATCTTGCGCCCAGCCGGATTTAAAATTAATCAGGATAAAAACTGCAATTAAACTAACCGCAATCTGTTTTTTACTCATCTAATTTCAACCTCTTCACCTTTATACCGCAAAACAACTCGATCTTTTTGAATATCATAAACTTTAATCTCATCGATCATATACCCCTTCCGGACAAAGTAGGTTTTATCAATTTCCGGATTTTCAATAATCGCGTCCGGATCATCGCCCCAAGAAATACCGACTAATTTCAGATTCTTTGTCAATTCAGAAAGTTTCGAAACTTTATTAATGTCTTCTTCTTTGAAATCAACTTCTTTTCTTTTTGCGTATCCCATTTGAAAAAAATCTCTGACTTCCGCTTTATCCAAATAAAACTGCTTTTCTTTTAACAGCGAGCTGATTTCAATTGATTCGCTGACTACATTTGCTTGGGCATCCCGTCCAATAAGCAATGCCGCCTTATCTGTGCCTTTAATCTCAATCCGGATAAATATTCCTAAAGCAATTATCGCCACCCCAATTACGCATTGCAAAAAAACATTAATCAGTTTTAAATCCTGAAAAACACTTTTACCGGCAACCGGCTTAAAACTAAAACTTTCTTTAAAAAAAGCAAATCTCGCCCGCAATGATCCCAGAGAAAGATACTTATTCCCCATTCTAATCGGAGAAGGTCTAGAGACATTATCACTTTTCCCCTCAATGATTTCTAATAAACGTTTTTCCGGAGTTTTTTCTGCCATATTTTAATCCAAACTCAGGCAATTACACTAGGTTGTCTGACCCAATGCAATCCTTGCTGAATTTCTTCTTCTACGATTTCCTTGATTAAATCCTCATCGATCACAAATTTATTTCTCATTACCAAGCGCTTTAATGCTTTATGACAAAGCATATTCATTCTCCGCGGATACCCCTTAGTGTTTTGATAAATCGCTCTGATCGCTGTATCTAAAAACAAATGCATATTCGATTTATACCCAGCCTGGCGAATCCGATATTCGATCATTTTCCGCGCTTCATATTCATCCAAAGGATTTAAAGTGTACTTTAAACTTATCCGGTCAATAAAATTAGGGATATTTATCAGTTTAGAGTGTAGCTCCATTTGGCCAAGTAAGACTAACTGCAATAATTTATATTCATTTGTTTCATAATTAAGCAAAACCCGTAAACACTCAAGGGTTAATTCATTCAACTTTTGCGCCTCATCAATGATCAGCACAATAGTCTTACCTTCTTCAACTCCTTTTTGAAATAAAAACTTCTCGAGAGCTTCTTTTAAATTTAGAATCCTTGGACCGTCTTTAGCCACTTCAATATCAAAATTTCGAGCAAGTGATGTAAGGAATATCTCTTCATCATTATAAACCGGATCAAGCATCATATGACAGATAAATCCTTCTTGTGATTTTATCAACTGATACAGTTTACGACTAAGCGTTGTCTTGCCAGTACCCACATCCCCTAAAATAACTCCCAATCCCCGTTTCAACCGCAGCTCAATCATTAAATTAGTTAAAGCCATATCATGCTCGCGGGATTCATAAAAAAACATCGGATCAGGGCTTGTAGAAAAAGGCTCTTTTTCAAATCCTAAAATCTTATAATAGCTCATAGAATCTCCTTAAAAAATAAAAAGCCATGCCTTATGCGCAAACACATAAAACACAGCTTTAAATTTTTTATTAAAAGATTAAACAATCTCTTAAAATCCATTTTAAAAATCCTCTTCCATGATAATTCAGTACTAAAAAATTACAAACCTAAGCATTATCCAACATTTTAGCGATAATCTTCAAAGGATATCCTTTACCCTTTAATTCATCGATTTTATTCAAGTTATTTTCTACTTCAACAGCTCGATAAAAACGCTTATTGCCAAAACCTCTGATTCTAATAGCATTAAGCAATCCAAAATTTGTATAGTGATTCAATGTCTGGTAAGATATATTATACTTTCTTACCACATCCATAGCAGTTATATTTTCTTCCATTTTGACCTCGTAATTTGTAAAAACAGCAAATCCATTTTCATACAAACACACCCATCCTGGGAAAGGCTGGAATATTTTTTGCAAAAATATGAATAAAAAACACGCATTTAAACATTTTGATAATAGCATATATGGTAACTATTGTCAAGTGATATAGCCCACAATAAACCTACTGATTTTAAATACAAAAATATCGATTTTTAAAAGCTCCAAAACTTTAAATCCAGCCAATTATCGACAAAGCGCAAATTGTCTTTGCATCCACTATCTTGCCTTGTTTAAATAATTTTTTGATTTGTTCTTTTGTGTATATACTGCTCTTAATTATTTCATCTTTTTCCAGCTGTTTCTCAGAAAAGCTCAAATCCTCAGCAGTAAAAAATATGATCTTTTCCGTGGAATAGCCCGGACAAGGATAAATTTGGCCTATTTTCTTGATTTTTTTGGCAGTATACCCTGTCTCTTCGATAAGTTCGCGCTTAGCACAACAAACAGCTGCTTCATTTACTTCCAAAGTTCCTGCTGGTAATTCGTATAAATATTGTTCGATCACCGGGCGATACTGCCGCAGCATAATTATTTTATTTTTATTTACTAACGGAACTATCAGCACTGCCCCGGGATGCTTGACTATTTCAAGATTTATAATTTCTAAATTAGGTAATCGCGTTTTTTTCGTAAAAACCTTGATCAACCTTCCCTCAAATTTGTTTTTCATATTTTCTCCATAAAAAAAGGGGTAGAAAATATTTTCTACCCCTGATGTTATTCTTAAACACTAAAAACTACTATTGAGTTTAAAGTCCTTTTGACGCGATAAGCTTAACCAAATCAACTACTCTGTTTGAATAACCCCACTCATTATCATACCAAGAAAGCACTTTAACCATGCCCACACCGATTTTCATTGTGCTCAAAGCATCAAAAACTGAAGAATGCGAATCTTTGATAACATCAGCAGAAACAATCGGATCTTCACAATAAGACAAAATGCCTTTCATTGTTGTCTCAGCAGCGGCTTTAATCGCATTATTAATTTCCTCTACTGAAGCATCTTTCTTTAATTTCACAACCAAATCAACCAAAGAACCGGTTGGAGTTGGCACGCGGATCGCCAAACCATTTAATTTCCCATTAAGCTCTGGAATAACTAATCCTACTGCCGCAGCAGCACCAGTTGTTGTTGGAATCATCGAAAGAGCCGCGGCACGCGCTCTTCTTAAATCACTGTGCGGAAAATCAAGAATTACCTGATCATTAGTATAAGAATGAATTGTAGTCATTAATCCTTCTTCAATACCAAAATGATCATTTAAAACTTTTGCTATCGGCGCCAGACAATTAGTTGTGCATGAAGCGTTAGAAACAACAATATCACTTGCTTTAAGGCTGGAATCATTTACCCCTAAAACAATTGTATTATCAATTTTATCTTTTGACGGTACAGTCAAAATTACTTTTTTTGCTCCGGCTTCAACATGCCACATTGTCTGTTCTTTTGATCTAAACACACCAGTTGACTCAATAACAATATCAACTTTCAACGCTTTCCACGGCAGCTGTTTAGGATCCTTGATTGCTGAGATTTCAATCTTCTTCCCATCAACAACTATCGCATTTCCGTCTACAGACACCTTCTTATCATATCTTCCGTACACAGAATCATACTTCAGCAAATGCGCCAGCGTTTTTGCGTTAGTAAGATCATTGATCGCGACAACCTCGATATCCTTACTTGCCATGGCAATCTTAAAAACATGTCTGCCAATTCTTCCAAACCCATTAATTGCTATACGTACTCCCATTATACTGCCTCCTTTCAAATTAACCGATTATTGGCCTGCAGATTTTTTTAAACAACCTCTCGCAACAGCTTTGCAGTTTGTTCTGGTGGGCTGGGATTGATATAAAAACCTGTCCCCCATTCAAAACCAGCAACCCTGGTAAGCTTTGGCAAAATCTGCATATGCCAGTGATAAAAACCAAGCTCCTGTTCATGCTGAATAGGAGCAGTGTTAATAATAAAATTAAATGGCGGATCTGTCAAGATTTTTTTCAAACGCCATAAAACATCTTTCAGCATAGCTGAAAAATCGCATATAAAATCTTCTGAAATACGATAAAAATGGGAAACATGTTTTTTCGGTAAAATCCAGATTTCAAACGGCGTACAGGAAGCAAAAGGACAAAACGCGACAAAATTTTTATTTTCACAAATCAGCCGATCCCCAGACTCAAGCTCCTGATCAATAATATCACAATAAACACAACGTTCTTTAAATCCATAATATTTCTCCGCGCCTCTTAAAGCTTCTTTCATTTTTTTTGGCACGATCGGCAGCGCGATCAATTGAGAATGCGAATGTTCCAGAGAAGCGCCGGCGCTTTGACCATGGTTTTTAAATATAAGAATATATTGAAAACGGCTATCTTGTTTCAAATCAAGAAAACGTTGTTTATACGCAAAAATTATTTTAGAAACTTCTTCATTACTAAGATCAGCAATGTCTTTTTGATGATCCGAAGTTTCGATTATTACTTCGTGCGCTCCAATCCCATTCATCTGGTCATATATCCCAATACCCTGACGATCTAAATCCCCTTCTACCCGCAAAGCCGGAAATTTATTAGCAATAACCCGTAAATTCCACAGAGAATTATTATCTTGATCCGGGGTTTTATCCACAAATATATCCGGTGGACTTTTATCTTCATTACCCACACAAAAAGGACAAAATTTTCCAAGCTGTTTTGCGCCTACAGACTGTTCAATATAATCATCAGGAGAAATTTGTTTTTCCTCTTGGACAATTATCCACCGGCCTAATATCGGATCGCGCCTTAACTGCTGCATTATTGTTTTTCTCCCTGCGGATGATTTAAAAACTCAGCCGCTATTTCCGGAGGAGTGGGATTAATATAAAAGCCACTGCCCAATTCAAAACCCGCGACTTTTGTCAGCCGCGGCATAATCTCGATATGCCAATGATAATCATAATCAATGGTTTTCCAATAACCCGGAGAGGTCATCCGGCGAAAAGGCGCGGTATGAATAATATAATTATACGGCGGATCCTGCAATGATACAGACAGCTTGCGCATAACTGATTTCATTATTTTAGCTAACCCTTCAGTATTCTTAAGATTAAAAAAATCCGCGGAATGCTCTTCCGGTAAAACCCATACTTCAAACGGAAAACGCGAAGCATAAGGCGCGAAAGCGATAAATCCATCTATCCGGTCAACAATCCGCGCTTGTTTTTCAATCTCATGCCCAATCATATCGCAGAAAATGCAGCGCTCACGAAATTCATAATAGCGTCTGGCTCCAGCCAGCTCTTCTTTGACTCTTTTCGGATTTACCGGTAAAGCGATTAACTGCGTACGCGAATGTTTTATGGGACTAGCCCCGGCAACAATCCCGTAGTTTTTAGAAATCAAAACATATTTAATCCGCTCATCTTTTTCCAATTCCTGCATTCTTTGCACATAAACTTTAAACACTTGATTTATTTGAGCAATATCCAGATCAGCAATATTAGCAATATGCTTGGGCGTTTCCACAATCAATTCATGCGCGCCAATGGCATTCATTAAATCATAAATCCCCATTCCTCTGCGTCCCAGATCTCCGCTGTTTTGCATCAAAGGATTTATATTAGGAAGCACCCGCACATCCCAATCCGAAGTATTTGCGGATGTCTTTGATTTGCGCACAGCATAAATTTCATCCGGAGTCTCAGCCTCATGTCCTTGGCAAAACAAACATTCTTTTTCAGCACACTGCTCAGAAATTTTTTTAATCACAAGATCATGCGGCCGCTTAGCCCTTTCTGTGGAAATAATAACCCATCTGCCGATAATCGGATCTTTTCTTAATTGAGGCATATAAAACTCCGTCGTGCGTATCGCGTATAGAGTATTGAGTTTTAAAAAATTGTATTATTTTGCTTTAACGCAATACGCATTACTCAATACGCAATACTATTTTAATTTCCAAAAATATCTCCGCCCTTAAGATTATGCCCATTTACAAAATCATAGGCATTCATTGCTTTTTTACCTTCTAACTGTAAACTCTCGATCAACAAAGCTTGACTGCCGGTCATAACCACAATCCCCGCATGCTTTTCAATTTGCACAATTTCTCCAGGAATTTGAGCAGTATTTTCCAAGCGATCAAAAGCCAGCACCTTAGTTTTAAGGATTTTTAATAATTTACCTTTATAATGAGTAAAGGCACAGGGCCAAGGCAATAAGCCTCTTACTTTATTATGAATACAATCAGCCGAATCACGCCAATCGATCAACCCATTTTCTTTTTTTAATTTTTTCGCCACACTAACTTTACTCTGGTCTTGGGGGACGAATTTTTCCTGATTTTTTTCAATCAAGTCAATTGACTCAAGCAATGCCTCAGCTCCGAGTACAGCCAGCTTATCCAATAAAACCACCGCGTCATCATCATTGATTTCTAGGCTTTTTGATAAAACAATATCTCCTCCGTCCATTGTTTCATTCATCTTCATAATCGTAACACCACTGAGCTTATCGCCATTAATAATCGCGTAATTTATCGGTGCAGCTCCTCGCCATTTTGGCAAAAGCGAAGAATGCACATTCAGACAAAATTCCCGGGGAATCTCAAGCAATTGATTGCTTAGTTTCTGTCCAAAACTAACCACCACAAACAAATCCGCGTTAAAACTTTTCAATTGTTCGACGATCTCCGGAGCGCTGACTATTTCCGGCTGGAAAATCGGCAAATTATATTCTTCAGCATAAATTTTAACAGGCGTCTTACTGAGTAATAGATTTCTCCCCTTTTTTCGATCCGGCTGTGTATAAACCGCAAGCAGCTGATGCTTTTGCCGCAAAGCTTTTAAACTTGCCAGAGAAAAATCCGATGAACCAAAAAAAACTATTTTCATAAAATATCTCTATTGCCTTCTGTTCCTAGCGTATAGCGATTTTTAAAAGTCACAAGGACACAAAGTCGCCAGGTTTATATTTCATTTAATTGCTCTAATTAACCTAATTATTCTAATTTCTAAACAATTACCAATGATATTAATTCTCAAAAATTATTTTAGTTTGTTAACTTTTTTAAGTTAGGTCAATTAGAAATTAGTAATTATTTTTCTGTCTTCTGTTCTCTTTGTTTGACAATCCCGCTTATTTTACTTACAATACACATTATGGAAAATGATAAAAATACTCTAGATAACGAATTCTATGAAAAAGCCGTCTCTTTATACAGAAAAAAAAACTACGCCTATGCCATTGAGTTATTAACTCAAGTCCTTCAAGAAAATCCTGAACATCAAGATTGCCAGCGTTATCTATGGGACTGTATCCGTCAAAAAAATGCTCTGATCAAACAATCACTTTCATCAATAATAATTAAAAAACTAAAAATATTCATCTTAACTATAAAATTTTTAATTATCAGTATAAACCAAACAAATGATCAAACCCTAGAGCTTATCAAAAAAATAATTCTCCTTGATCCTAATAATATCTCTGCATTATTTAAACTATCCGCTGAGTACTCCAAGTTAAATAAAAATATTCTAAAAATAACCGCATTAGAAGAAATTATACACATTGATAAAAATAACCTTTTGGCTTTAAAAATATTAGCTGATATCTATTATACGCAAAAAACTTATGAAAAAGCAAAAGTTATAGCAATGAAAGTTTTAAAACTCTCTCCCCGCTATCTGCCGGCAGAAACTATTTTAAATGACATTTCCGCCTTAGGAACAATTGAAAAAGGGTTTGATGAAATTAAACCCGCCACATAAACCAGCGTATAGAAATTAGCGTTTAGCGAATAGAAAAACAAAAAGATTTGTTTACTCTAAACTCTATACGCCATTTTTAGCTTTTGCTCTTCCTAAACGCTAAACGCTAATCCCTGCTTTTAAATCACCATTCTCGGATCAACATCAATTGCCAACTTTATTTTTGACGGCAACTTATTATCTTTTAATAATTCTTTAATTAATTTATTCGTGTTTAAAATATCCGCCGTATTCAGAATCAGCCCACAGCGAAAATAACCTTTTAATTTATAAATCGGCATGGGCATCGGTCCAATCATGCTTATTTCTAAACCCTTAATTTTCAGCATTAATTTTTGGCCAAGATTTTCCGCAGCGGAAATAACAGCCTTTTCCTCTTTTGAACGAAGAACAATACTGATTAGATGCGAAAATGGTGGAAGGTTCAGCTGTTTTCTGAACAATAGTTCCTTTTCATAAAAAACCTTATAATCATGATTAATCGCGCATTCTATTGCATAATGATCCGGAGTATAAGTTTGGATAATCACCTTACCGGCTATTTTACCTCTTCCGGCCCGTCCAGCAACTTGGGTTAAAAGCGAAAAAGTTCTTTCCGAGGCCCGAAAATCCGGAAGATTCAAACTTATATCAGCGGAAATAACCCCCACCAAAGTAACATTTGGGAAATCTAAACCTTTAGCCAACATTTGAGTCCCAACTAGAATATCGATTTTTTTATTTTTAAAATCATCTAATGCTTCAAAATGTGCTGTTTTTTTACGCATAGAATCAGAATCCATCCGCGCTATCCTTGCTAATGGAAAAATTCTGCTCAGTTCACTTTCCACTTTTTGCGTTCCAGTACCTAAATAATTAATACTACTACCACTGCATTTAGGGCATATCTGCACCGCTTGCTGCATATAGCTGCAATGATGGCAAACAAGACACTTTTTATCTGAATGATACACCAAGGATAGATTACATTTAGGGCATTGGAGAACATATCCGCATTTATTGCAATTAACAAATGTAGAAAAACCCCGGCGATTAAGGAAAATAATTATTTGCTCTTTATTTTTCAAACAACGACTTATGTTATCTTCCAGGACTTTGGAAAGAATCGGCAAACGCTTGAAGCGAGTTGACTGATTACTCATATCCACAATTTGGACCTGAGGTAATTCGCTGCCCTTTATTCTTTCCGGTAGTTCAATCAACTCAAAATCACCCTTTTTTGCCGCATAGTTTGATTCTAGACTAGGAGTTGCACTGCCTAAGATCACTGTTGCTTGAGCGATTTGCGCCCGCTTTATCGCCGTATTGATCAAATGATACCGCGGGGTATCTTCTTGTTTATATGTATTTTCATGTTCTTCATCAACCACAATCAATCCCAGGTTTTTCAAAGGACTGAATATCGCCGAACGCGGGCCGATCACAATTTTTGCCTGTCCACTTTTAATTCTCTGCCACTGAATGAATTTCTCGCCAGCACTTAAACGGCTATGTACCAGCGCGATTTTTTCTTTACCAAACTTTTCCGTAAACCACTGTACAGTCTGAGGCGTAAGCGCAATTTCCGGAATAAAAACCAACACATCGCGCCCTTGCTTTAAAGTTTGCTCAATTGCTCCAAAATAAACCTCAGTTTTACCACTAGCAGTAATTCCATGCAATAAAAAAACATTAAATTCCCGCTTAACAATACTTTGGTTTAATTGCAGCAAAGCTTTGGTTTGATAACTAGTAAGAATATTTTTCACTACTTTTTTTTCATAATCAATCCCAGGCATCAACTGGCTGGCCAGCCGGGGTTTAATTGAAGTCTTTCCTTTTTTAAACGGCATGGCAATAGCAGCATCAATTGCCTCGCCCCAGGAGCATAAATAATAATCGGCAATCCAACGAGTCAGCTCAAGTATTTCCGAAGATAGTATGGGCTCTTTATCAATAACTGATTTGATCTCTTTAATCCGGGTAATCGCGGTAGAAGCACTGATCCCCACAATAAAACCAACAATTGTTCTATTACCAAAGGAAATCCAGACTCTTTTGCCGATCTTAACTAAAGGCTGTAAAGCTTGCGGAACTGAATAATCAAAAACATCATTCAAAGGTAAATTAATCGCGACTTGCACAAATTTATTTTCAGACATATTTTCACATTTCTATTCTAAAAACGATTAAAACAATTACTTATCCGGCAAATAATCCCTGAACCCCAACTGTAAGTAAAGTTACAATACAAGCGGCAATAAAAACTCCCAAACTAATCGCGAAAAATGAATCTCTTTTATTTAAGCCAAATAAAAAAGCGGCAATTGCTCCTGTCCAAGCTCCGGTCATCGGCAAAGGAATTGCCACTAAAATCACTAATCCTAAAAGTTCGTATTGTTCAACAACTTTTGATCTTTTTCTCGTGCGGTCAAATAGCCAATCAAAAAATCTGTCCAGGACTTTGACTTTTCTTAATAATTTCGCGATGGGCTCAAGCAAATATAAAAGCGGCAATACCGGAAGCATATTCCCCAGCAATGAATAGAAAAAAACCGTTTTAATCCCCATGCCCATTTTAACAATGCCATAAGGAATTGCCAAGCGCAATTCAACAACCGGCATAGCGGCGATAATCGTAATTATCCATTCCGGAGAAAGTCCGTTTAAAAAAATCACCAATTTATCAGTAATCATCACTCTGCCATCCTTTTTCCCCGATCAGCGGCACAAAAACACAACCGCATTTTCCTGTTTTAAAAATCTGATTATTTTTTTTCTCAAACAATGTGAGTGTTTGCAAAGACTTGTCGCCGATTGGTATGATTAATTTACCATTATCCTTTAATTGTTCAAGTAAAGGCATTGGCACTTGCGGCGCGGCGGCTGTGGCAATAATCGCGTCATACGGTTGAAATTGAGCTAAACCTAATGTGCCGTCACCGATATACGCCCGGATATTATTAATTCCCATAAGTTTAAATCTTGCTTGAGCCTGCACAGACAAATGCTCAATTCGCTCAATAGTATACACTTGTTTAACCAAAGCAGCTAAAATTGCCGTCTGATATCCTGAACCAGTACCTAATTCTAACACTGTTTCATTACCCTTAAATTCCAACAGCTCGGTCATCAAAGCAACCATATACGGCTGGGATATGGTCTGTCCAGCGCCGATGGGCAAAGGACAATCATCATAAGCGGAATTAATCAATTCCACAGCAACAAATTCATGCCGCGGCAACTCAGAAAATACAGCAAGAACACGTTCATTTTTTATCCCGCGCCCGATCAGCTGAATTTGAACCATCTGTTTTCTTTTATCAATAAAATTCATTTTTATTTACTGAACATACTTTTTATAATTAAATTGCAAAATCTAATTGTATCAGAAATCGGATCTATCAAGCTACGATTGTTAGTATATATACTTTTAATCGGAATTGATTCGATTTTATATTCATGCTTTGCCGCTTGGATCAGAATCTCGGATTCTGTATCGTATTTAGCAGTCAAGAGATTAAGTTTTTCCAGCACTGAACCGCGAATCAATCTAAACCCACATTGACTATCTGGAATTTTTGTTCGGGTAATCATTGAAATCAACAAAGAAGTAAAGTTATTTGTTAACCTGCGCAGTAAAGGCATGCCTTGCGGATCCCCCATCCGATTACCAATTATTATATCCGCGTCAGAACTCAAAGCATAATTAATAAACTTATTTATCTCCTGCGGCAAATGCTGTCCATCAGTATCCATAATTATCACAGCATCATAATCTTTGCTCTGGATAAACTTAAAGCCAGTGCGCAGGGCCTGGCCTTTACCTTTATTCTCCTCATGGCTAATCACAATAGCTTGTGCTTGTCTGGCAATATCCGCGCTATTATCATTCGATCCATCATCAACAACAATAACATCCAAGCCATAGGCCCGAATCTGATTTATTATCTTGCCTATTTCTTTTTCTTCATTATAAGCCGGAAGTAAAACACAAACTTTCATGATCATTCACTTAACGGTTCAGGTTGCAACTAAGTCAATTTTACAGTTATAGCTTTAAAAGGTTACGGTCAGGGTTACGATGCCCGTTTCGGCTTACGGTAACGGCTGTCGTCTTAAAATTTATTGTTTTTAGCCTAAACCGTTTAACGTTACCGATACGGGTTTCGTTACCATTAAACCTTGCCGAGTGTCGACACATATCTGTTATTGCACAGCTCTGCGATTTCTAAACTACTTCTGATTTGCCTGCTTTCCAAAATTCATGAAACATAAACCATTGTTTTGGATATTTTTTAATTGTTCGTTCAATCACCTTCACATACTGCTCAGTAATTTTTCTAATATCAGCCTGTTCATCGCCGGTATATTCCGGATAAATCGGCTGTTCAAAAATATACTTAAAATATTGATCATCTTTTTCATCCCGGATCACAAAAGCCGGAATAATTGCCGCTTTTGTCCGCAGACTTAAAACCGCCGGACCTTTGGGAGCGAGCATTGTTTTTGAGAAAAAATCAACCGGGATTCCGTTTTCTCCGGAAAAATCCCGATCACCTAATATTCCCACAATTTCATTGCGTTTTAATGCCGCAAAACATTTGCGCACGCTGACTCCCACGGGAATAACATTAACTCCCTTGCTTTGCCTTTGCTCCGAGAAAAAATCATCTATCTTGCTGTTCGTATGAGTTAAAGCCACGGCATTCATCTTATAACCCATAATTCCCATAACCTGCGCGCAAAGTTCCCAATTACCCAGATGTGCTGTCAAACCAATAACGCCATTACCTTTTTTCAGCGCTTCGTCCATATAATGCAGGTTCTCAATTTTTATAAATTCTTCAACAAACTGCTTATCGACTTTTGCCGCCCGGAAAAAATCTACCAGGTATCTGCCAAAATTAGCATAGATAAACCGCGGATATTTAACCAGATTAGGAGCATCTTCACCAACAATGCACTTAAGATTTCCCATCATTGCTCTGCGCTCAGCCCGGCTAAAAAAGAATTTAAAGCCCGTAATAAAAACACTGATGCGATAACCTAATTTGCGGGGGATAAATAGAGCAATAGATTGACCGATTCTATATAAAAAGTACAATATCATTGATCTGTATTATTTCTTTGTTTTTTTTTCTATTAGGTCTAGAATAAGATCAGCAGCCTTAATCGCCGATTGCGGCTGTGCGTGTTTTTGTGTATTCAGCTTCATTTGCTCTAACTTTTCTGGATTGTTTAACAGATCTTCAATTAATACCGCGGCATCCAGAGGATTTTTTGCTTTAACTGCCACGCCTTCGCTGAGTAAAAATTCTGTGTTTTTCGCTTCTTGTCCCGGAATCGGATTAACAATTACCAATGGAAGATTTTTAGTAAGCGCTTCCGCGGTTGTTAATCCCCCAGGCTTGGTAACCACTAAGTCGGAGATATCCATCAGCATTTCAACTTCTTTGGTATAACCCAGTACTGCCATTTTCTTTCTGAATAAAAGTTTTCTTTTTTCCAGCCAGCCGCGCAGCTTTTTATTTGTTCCACAAATCACAATAATCTGAAAAGGTTTTTCAATTGTATTTACCGCGTAGATCAAGTCTTCGATCGGACCTAAACCCTGGCCGCCGCCCATAATCAGAATAGTGGTTAAATCATCATTTAATCTCAGACTTCTTCGCGTAGCCTCTTTATTCGTTGATTTAAAAAATTTAGGACTTATGGGTATTCCATAAGAAAAAACCCGGTCTTTTTCAATCCCGCTGCTGACAAAACGTTTTTTACATTGTTTACTGGGCACAATATAGGCAGTTACATTATCATACATCCAATAAGAATGCGGCGCGTAATCAGTTAATACTCCGATCAAAGCAAAATCCCGTTTACTTTTCTTTTTATAATCAGCAACCATGCCGCAGGGAAATGCCTGAGAACAAGCAACAACGTCTGGATTGAATTTAGATATCAATTTTTCCAATTTCTTTGAATTTAATTTATGAATAAGTTTACGAAATCTGCGAGTCCGGCGGACAACTTTGGGATTATCATAAAGATATTCCCAAACCTCAGGCTTTATTTTAATAACTTTATTGTAAATGCTATTAATTACCTTTTCCAGTACGGGATTTGTGTAGTTAAAACAGTTCATATTCATAACTTTCACATCCGTACGCGCCAGATATAAAGCTTCTTCTATCGCCTTGGTAGCACGATGATGCCCTGAATTATTGGATATATATAGTAATAATACTCTTTTCATAGCTCTCTTGGTTGATAATAGATAATACATATTATCATAAAAAAACTCAGATATCAAGAAATCACATGCTTTACGAAAAAATCCTCAGCCAAATCCGGTTTGCTGAGGATTTTTTTAAAAATAAAGCTCTATATTTTCTACTTGATATACTTTGATATCAATAACTTAACTTTTTCCAACGCTTGCACAGGCATAGCATCGGGAGAAGTAATAATCGCGCAGGCCAAAGCATCCTGACAGGAACAAGTTATCGCTCGATCCATCATGGGAATTATTTTTCGAATAAATTCCTTAGCATTTTCTGAATTAGCGGTTAAATTAGCAATAACTTTTTCCACACTAACTTCTTCATCTGCTTTCCAAACATCATAATCAGTGACCAAAGCCACAGTGGTATAACACATCTCAGCTTCCCGAGCCAGCTTAGCTTCTGGCAAAGCTGTCATCCCAATTATCGAAAAGCCCAACTGGCGATAAACATTTGACTCCGCGCGAGTAGAAAACTGCGGGCCTTCCATGCAAACATAGGTTCCGCCTTTGTGCACGGTTATTCCCACAGCTTTAGCCGCATCCAGCGCTAATTTACTCAAATCCGGACAATACGGATCAGCAAAACCAACATGCGCCACAATGCCCTCATTAAAAAAAGTCGATACCCTTTGCTTTGTTCGGTCAAACAACTGATCCGGAATAACAAAATCCCGGGGTTTGAGTTCTTCTTTCAAACTACCCACAGCGGAAATTGATAAAACCTGTTCAACTCCGATTTTTTTCAAAGCATATATATTCGCGCGAAAATTCAACTCAGATGGCGCGATTTTATGTCCCCGGCCATGACGCGGTAAAAAAGCAAACCGCACACCTTCTAAAGTACCGATAATAAGCTTATCTGATGTTTTACCATAAGGCGTCTCTACCTCAATAGTTTCCACATCCTTAATTGCTTCAATATCATAAATACCGCTTCCCCCAATAATCGCGATTTTCACCTTTTCCATCTCATTTTCCTTTTTTATTTTTTAAGCTTTTTCATCAGCCATGAGCTATGAGCCATGAGCAACTAATGCAGCGCGCTGCATTAGTTCGGCATTTTCCCTTTTTTAAAAGCATTAAGAAAAGCATCTACCACTTCTCCATCAAACTGCGTGCCTTTATTTTTTGTCAGCTCTTCCATAGCAATATCAATTGATAAAGCTTGGCGATAAGGCCGATCAGAAGTCATCGCGTCATAAGAATCAGCTACTGCGATAATTCGAGATCTAGCCGGAATCTGCTCTTTAGTTAAACCACTGGGATAACCTTTGCCATCAACTCTTTCATGATGATAGCGAATAACATCACTGCTTTCCTGCATCCCTTCCAAAGGCGCTAAAATTTTAGAACTTTGCACCGGATGCGCTTTAATCTGCTCATACTCTTCTGCTGTCAACCGTCCGGGCTTATTTAATACTCCATCGCGAATCGCGATTTTTCCCACATCATGCAAACGAGACTCAATATGCAGTGATTCCATAAACTGATCATCGATCGACCAGTTATGATTATCTTTTAATTCTTCAGCAATAATCTTACTATACAAATCTACCCTCTCGGAATGACCATGCGTATAGCGATCCCGCGCTTCCAAAGCCATGGCCAAGGATAAAATAGTTTGATAAAAATTACGTTTTAATTTTTTATTCAGCTCTCCGACATTATCCACTTCTCGGGCGAGCTGATCAATTAATTTACTTTTTTCATCAAGTTCTTCGCGTAAATCATCAAACAGCTGGGCATTAACTTTTACCAAAACTTCCCGCTCCAGATAATCCAGTTTAAATGGCTTACTCACATAATCAACCGCGCCCAAAGCCTTTGCTGCCTGCATGGTTTTATCATCTTCTAAAGCTGTCACCATAATAACTTTTATACTTTTATCTACCAGCCGGATATTACGCAGCACGGTTAATCCATCCATAATCGGCATGCGCACATCCAAAAATACCAAATGCGGTCTTTCATTTTTAATAACTTCTAATGCCTGCGCACCGTTATTAGCGACAAAAACAGTATAATTTTTGCGCAAGAAAAAATTCTCCAAAATCTGGGTTATTTCCTGTTCATCATCAACAACCAAAATTTTAAGCATCAACTTCCCCCATTTAATCCAAAACTAAAAATTTTAAATTAAATTTTCAATAACACTTCTTCGCGACAATTTTCCTGCTTAGTGATTTTTTTCTTGTTTTTTTTATACGCAGAACTAAAAGCATCAACTACCATAGCATCAAACTGAATATCCTTAAATCTTTCCAATTCTTCAAAAGCTACATCATCCGATAAAGCAGCCCGATATGGACGATCTGAGGTCATTGCGTCAAAAGCATCAGCCACAGCAATAATCCTGGCTCTTAAAGGAATCTTATTTCCCGCTTTGCGCTTAGGATAACCCGTCCCATCATAGCGCTCATGATGACTATAAATAACCTCAATATTATCTTTAATATTTTCTAAAGGCGCTAAGATCCTAACACTTTCTCCTGGATGACGCTTGATCTCATCATGCTCAGCATCAGTTAATTTTCCTCTTTTATTTAATACATTATCGGGAATGGCAATCTTGCCAATATCATGAAGTCGGGATTCAATATGCAGATCTTCTAAAAACTTATCATTAATATCAAACATTTTTGATGACTGTAATTTTTTAGCAATAAGCTTGCTGTAAACTTCCACTCTTTCTGAATGACCATGTGTATATTTATCGCGGGATTCAAGGGCTGTGGCTAAAGATAAAATTGTTTGGTAAAAATTGCGGGATGCGCGTTCATTCAAATTGCCCAATTGATCAATCAAATCTTGCTTCTGATTAATCTCACTTCTCAGGTCCTCAAAAAGCTGCACACTTACTTTGGCAATAACATCATGTTCCAGATAAGCTTTGGTAAACGGTTTGCGCACAAAATCAACCGCGCCCAGACGCATGGCTTCACTGACAATTTCTTTAGTGCCAAAAGCCGTAACCATAATAACTTTTATTGTTTGATCAAAATCACGGATTTCTCGCAGCACAGTTAAGCCATCTTTTTTCGGCATACGAATATCAAGGAATACAAGATGGGGGCGATGTTCTTTGACAAGTTCAATGGCGGCTTCTCCGTCATTAGCAATGCGCACTTCATAGCCTTTTTTTGAAAAAAAACTGGCAAGGGCTTTGGCGATCTCTTGTTCATCATCAACAACTAAGATATCAAGCATGGCAAACCTCCGTGTAATTACTTATTGCTAAAAAAACTAAATCCTTTAATTTTTTTCTAATCCAAATTGTAGCACAAAAGTCGTACCTTGACCAACTTTACTTTTAACATTTATTGTCCCTTTATGCAAGCCCATTACCTGAGAAGCGACAAAAAGACCTAAACCTGTACCGTTCTCCTTACCCTTAGTATAGAACGGATCAAAGATATTTTGAATATCTTTTTCGTCAATCCCTTTGCCTGTATCCGTGATCAAAACCTCTACTTTATGCTTTACTTCAGCAGTGGTGATTTTCAGCGTACCGCCTTCACCCATTGACTGAATACCATTAACAAACAGATTAAGCAGTACTTCCTGGATCTGAGTCGGATTTCCATTGATCTCCGGAACTTCATTATATTCTTTTATCAGTTCAATATTCCCATGTTTGATTTTATGGCCGATCAACTCTAAAGTCTCATCGATCATCTCATGGACTTTTATTACTTTTATTTCCTCCTTAGGCAAGCGCGAGAAATTAAGCAAACGATGAATTATTTTATAACCCCGCTCAGTCTGATCACTGATCTTTTGGAGAAATTTCTTTTTACTCTCATCCGTTTCATCCATCAGCAAAAGCTGTACATTTCCAGAAATAATCGCCAGAGGATTATTTATCTCATGCGCCATAGATGAGGCCAATTGACCTAAAAGATTTAATTTCTCAGATTGGATCAAGCTGGCCTGAGCGACTTTCAAATCCTCAAACAACTGCGCGGCTTTAAACGCCATGGCACTATCATTTGCCAAAATCGAAAATGTGGAAATATCACTGATCGAATATGGGTCCGGAATTTTTTCTCCTAGAACTAAAAACCCTAATAGTTCTTTTTGATAAACCGAAGGAAGAATAAGACTGGCTTTATACAACTCCATTATTCTTTTTAATTCCCTTAACACTTTATCTAACCCTTTGAACGGTTTTCTAAGCACATTGGGATTATTCAGCCAATAATCAATATCTTCGTAAACCAAGACTTCCACATCATTAGCCCGCATTACCCCTTCGTCAACCAGCCTGTCCCGAATAACCGTAAACCATTTCACCAACATACTGCCTTCTCGAATCAAAGTATCCACTGGAATCTTATGCTCACCTACTGAAGACTGCATATGATAAACCTTATTATCCTTATCATGCAAAAACATACTGATATGCATGATTTTATTATCCAACTTCTTATACAATTTAAGCAAATATCTAGGGATTATTTTTGATAATTTATCAATACTCTGGACTTCAATCGTTGTCTTTGACGCGGCTTTTAAAGACTGGTGTAGCCGAACTTGTTGCCGCATTCTTTTTTCTTCCGCTTTATTTTGAAATCTAAGATAAATATACGGACCGAGCAAAGCCAAAATTGTATACAATCCTAATGGCGGCACAAACCATTGAGTTTGAAAATACTTTACTAAATATGGTTTGCCCAAAATTAACAATGCCAGAGGAATACCCACAATAAAAGCATAAACTAAAAGTAATATAGCTCCACGGGTAAAAGCTACTTTTATATCCATTAATCTATATCTTAAAATAGCATATGCAAAAATAAGAGGATAAATACCAAGTAAAATATTTGATAAAGGATAAATTGGCAAACCCATTACAAGCAAAAACATAATCTCGGGCCCCGCCCAAGCAACTACACATCCTATAATAAAATATTTTATTTGATTGCGATGTATGCCTGTTATCTTACTAAAATATTTCAAAAGTAAAAAAAAGGCATATAAAAGGATAAGCCAATAAAATATTAAATAAAATATTAAATATAACGGGTTCTCTTCCCAAGAGCAATGCATAAAATAAAATTGATCGAAAACAAAACGGATTTTAACGAAACTATCAGATGTAAAGTTACAAATCAAAAAAAACCCATCCAACAAATAAACCCAGGAAATTAATTTTTTGTTCCCCAAGCTCGTACTTTCACAAACAAAATGAAAGAAAAAAGCGGGGGCCAAAATAGTACCACTATTTGCTATCTGCACCCAAAATAAAGCATCTGCATACGATATAGCAGTTGATGCTTTGAACATGCCAAATGCCCATAAGGATGAAGCCAGACACGTCAAAGCTAAACTTACAGAACCTATTTGCCTTTTACCTTTCCACAAAAATATAATACCTATACAGAAAGAGGAAACAAAAGCAAATAGGCCAGTGATACTAAACATATTCATGTCAATACCTTTACAATTCTTTTCGCTACTTTTCGACCAGAAAGCGCCACTGTTGAAATACCACCTTGCCCAGCGCCAGTGATTACCCAATGGCCTATTAAAAATAAATTTTTTATTGATGTTTGATTATCTAATTTTCGGTTAGCAATTTGGTCAACGCTTGATTCCCAACCAAAAGCCGAACCATTCTTATTTATAGTATATTTATTAAATGTAACAGGTGTCGCTATCTCCATAATATCTATATTTTTTTTTAGATTAGGAAAAAGTTTATACGCTCTTTTTAAAATTTTATTTGCATAAATCATTTTGTTCTTTTTCCAAAATTCTTCACTTTCATAAGATGCCATAGAAAAAATTTGTGCCGTATTATTTATTTTATTTGAAAAAGAATTCATTTTGCCAGGAGAAAACGAAAAAACAAGGCAAGGAATTGTCATTTTTCTTGTGTTGACTATTAAATCATTATAAATTTTATCCAAATCATTGTGAGGAAAATCCCATATATTGCATGATTCACCAAAAATATTCTCTATTTTTTCTCTAATGCCTAAATAAATCGCAAAATAAGATACTGATTCCTTTAATTTTTTTACAATATCAGCTTCTTTTGTTTTAACATCTAAAATTTTCCGAAAAAGATGCGTTGCATCAATACCTGAAACAATTATCTTAGCTGAAAAACTTTCTCCTGAATCTAATACAATTCCCTGAGCCATAGTTGATTTTGTTATAATTCTTTTTACTTGCGAGGATAATATCATTTTTCCGTTCAAAGATTTAAATTTTTCTACTAACAAGTTAGTAAACTTTTGAATTCCTCCTTGGGGATAATAACCAGGATCAAGAAGAAATTCTCTTAAAAATATTATCGCGGCAAAAGCAGAAATCTTACTTGGCGGCAATCCCATATTGCCTAGCATAAAAACACCTAGTGAAACTTTCAATTGACTGTCTTTAAAAAAAGAATTTAAGACTGATTGAAAATTAGCTTTATGTGTTTTTCGATAAATTGCCACTGTATTAGGCTGCAAAACAAATTCGAAAAACTTTTCAATATTCCTTGATTGTTCAGGAAATACTCTTTTAAGTTCATCCTGTGTTTTTATTGAATCTGATCTAATGTAAACAATATTTTTCTTAAGCAACAATTTATCTGAAGGATCAAATTGCACAAATAAATCTTTAATATTAATACCAAGTTCTTTTAATATTACTGCTAATATACCTTTTTTAACTCCACCCAAAAAATGTGCTGCAGAATCAAATACATATCCTGATCGGACAAAAGAACTACAATACCCTCCAGGGGAATGATGTTGTTCCGCTATTAAAACGTTTTTTCCCTCTTTCGCCAAATAACACCCACAAACAAGGCCGCTTATTCCAGCGCCGATAATTATCACATCAAAATCATTTTTCTTATCATTTACCATTAGTTTATCACAAACTTTCCATTTGTTAATTTTTTATCAAGAATTTTGTCAGATAAAGACACCGCAGAACAAAACGCACCAGCAATTCCCATTCCTGGAAAAGTTTTTGCTCCCACAAGAAATAAATTCTTTACCGGAGTTTTTATTTTCATTCTATCTAGAAGCATTTGCTTCGAATAAGCCGCAAGATCATAAATACACCCATCTGTAGAATTTAACCAGCTTTTAAAAGAAATTGGAGTTAAAATATCCTCAAACAGGACTTCTTCTATTTTAAAACAACTTTTCATTTCTTTAGTTACTAATTTAATCCAATCTTGCTTTACTTTACAATACTGTTCAACTTTATGCTGTTTATCAAAGCTATTCCAAAAATTAACATCTGTAGGTAATAATACGACATTAAGCATAAAAATATCTTCATTTTTAAAATCTGTAAAATCTTTTAAAGAGTGAATACTTAAAGTATATATAAGTTCCCCGCTACTAAGATCAATCCCCTTTATATCTTGCGATGGGAAATTTTTAGATTTTAATTTCTGTTCAATAATAATGCTTCCAACTGATAGAAACGTTGGATCAATCTGTGCTTTTACTGCTAAAAATACTTGCAATGCGGAAGTCGATTGACGTAAATTTTTAATTTTTCGCCTAAATCCATTCGATAAATTAAAATTTTTACTAAGGTCATTAAAAGTTTTGACAGTGTCCACATTTGATATTATTATTTTCCCATAAAAAGATCTTCCGTCCTTACATTTTACCCCTACAGCCACTTTACCCTTTTTTATAATTTCCTCAACTTCCGAATCAATAATGATCTTACCATCATTTTTTTTAATAAAAGTAACCAATGATTCAATCAACTTACCAAATCCACCTTTTATAAAATAAGTTCCTTCTTTATAATATCCCATTATTAAGCAAATCATATACAAGGCCGAAACAGAGAACCGATCCAGCCCAAGATATGGCCAACCGATAGAAAGCATTTCTTTAAGTTCAGTTGATTTTGTAAATCTATTTAAAAATTTCTCAAATGTCAAATAACGATATTTAACCAACTTAGAAAATTTGAATGGATAAGTTAGTAATTCACACATGTTAGGCTCATAATAACTTTTTAAAATCTGTTTCGTCCAAATATGAATCATCTCATCAAAAAGCTTATTTATATTTATCTTTTCCTTAGGAAACTTTGATTGAAGAGCATATTTATATTGCTCCAAGTCAGCTGGGCATATAAATTCCTGCATATCATTTTTAAAAATAAAACTCTTTTCAAGCTTTACAAAATCAATATCTTTAGTAAGTTCTAAATAATCAAATACCTTTCTTATAAATGCCCCTTTATTTAACCCACACATTGCGTGGCTTATATCTAAAGGATATCCTTTCCTATAAAAAGTTGAAACTGCACCTCCTACTTTTGAATTTTTTTCTAAAATCAATACTTTTTTATTATTCTTAGCTAGGATTGCTCCACAGGTAAGTCCACCTATCCCAGCCCCAATAATTATTGCATCATAGTCATTCTTTTGTTTCATATATTCTTATACCTTTTGAAATGTAACAGCTGCATTAAATCCCGCAAAAGCACAGCATGATTTCATCACGGTTTTAAGTTTTTTCTTAGTTTGTTTTTGTACCAAAGTTATATCAAAGCGAGAATTAACTTCTTCACAATTCAGCGTTTCCGGGATTATATTATTCTGCAAAGCTAATAATAATATTGCTGATTCAAGTAAAGCAGTACTGCCTAAGTTATGGCCCACATATGGTTTAAATGTTGTTATTAAGGGTCTGGGATCAGTCTCTGAGAAAACCTCGGCGATTGCCTTAGATTCATAATAATCAATCGGTCCGGAACCAACACCATGCGGACAAACCAGGTCAATATCTTCTGGTTTCAGATTGCTGCGTTTTAGCGCATTGGTCATCGCTTTTTGATATGAATTACTGCCAATCTGCGGAACAGTTATTTTCCAGCCTTCAAGGTCATAGCCTCCGCCCAGATATTCAGCATAAATAGTTGCTCCTCTTTTTTGCGCGTCTTCCAATGTTTCCAGCACCATGCCCGCGCCTCCAGCCCCAAACACAAGACCATTACTATTTTTGGCAAAAGGCTTCACAATCCCATCTTTTGCGTAAATCCCCAAATCCCGGAACCAGAGATATTTATATATATCAGGATGATCCGACGCGGCAACCACAGCTCTTTTAGCTTGCTTACTGCGGATTATTTGACTGGCTGTCTCAAGCGCGTAAAGCCCTGATGCGCAAGCATTATTAATAAATAAAGAATATTCGTGTATATTAAAAACTCGGGCAACATGAAATAAATCCGCGAATGTCTGAACATCATAACCGCTTTTTAAAAATTTTTTATAAAATCCATCATAGAAATCTTTTTTGGAAACTTCCGTTTTTTTCTTGTCAATCAGCATCTCATAAGCCAGATCACTAACCTTAAAACCAAACGGCATCAGCCCCAGGTTTTCATGCGCTAAAACCAAGCCAATGCCATTATCATCATTATTATAATCTAATCCACTGTCATCCAGAGCAAGTTTTACCGCGGCGATTAGATAATTTAAATCTATTATTTCTTCGCCTTGTTTCCAATCGCGGATAGCAGCTAATTTTGCTTTTTTAATTCCAAAGTTGTTAATATCAAAATCTTTTACTTTATGATAATAAAATTTATCCCAAAGTTCTCCGTCAAGATAACATTCTTCAAGCTCGACATTTATCTTTTTTTTGAGAATCCCCTGCCAGAAATTTTCTCGGCCAATACCCACGGAACTTATTGGACCGATTCCGGTAATAACAATCCTTTGTCTATTATCCATTATTCCTTTTTCGCTAAAGCATCTTTGACAACTTCTATTGCTTTAGCAACATTGGTTATCTCCGCTACCTGTTCATCCTTGACTCTTATTTTATATTTCTTTTCAATAGCCACTGTGATCTCAATTGCTTTAATCGAGTCAATGCCCAAATCTTCAAAAAAACTGGCTTGGGTTGTTATCTCATCTACTTCTCTGCCGCTGACATCAGCAATTAATTCTTTTAACTCTACTTCTAGATCTTTTATTACTTCGTCTAGCATTGTGTACCTCCAAGTTTAATCTTTAAATTTTTTAATAACCACACTGGCATTATTACCACCAAAGGCAAACCCATTATTTAAAGCAATATCTACTGTATGTTTTCTGGCTACATTCGGAACACAATCAATATCACATTCAGCATCAGATGTTTCATGATTTATTGTAGGCGGAATTAAACTATTTTCTATAGTCAGACAGCAAGTTAAAGCTTCAATTGCCGAAGCCGCACCCATTGTATGGCCAAGCATTGATTTTATTGAACTAACCGGAACTTTCCTGCTGCCAAATATCTTTTTAATTGATGTGCTTTCCGTTCGATCATTAAATTTTGTGCCTGTTCCATGAGCGCTGATATAATCAACATCCTCAGGAATAATCCCGCTATGCTTTAAAGCACTTTCCATGCAGGCAGAAACCCCTTCTACCTGGGGATTAGTCATATGAAAAGCATCACAACTTAAACCATAGCCCGCTATTTCCGCGTAGATATGGGCATTACGTTTTTGCGCTGATTCCAAAGTTTCCAGAATAATAATCCCAGCGCCTTCACCCGGAATCATCCCTTTTCTATTTTTATCAAAAGGCTGACAGATTTCCGGAGCAATCGCTCTGACTTGATTAAAACCCGTATAACTCAGATATGAAAAAGCATCTGAACCTCCGGCAATAACCATGTCCGCCTTGCCCAGCCTTAAGAAATCAAAACCATAACCAATAGCATAATTACCCGCGGCACAAGCAGTGGTAAATATCTGAGTTTTACCTTTGACTCTAAATTCCAAAGCAACATTTGAAGATATATTGCTTACTGGATATTGAATTATCGACATCCGGTCAATAGCATCAACTCCTTTTTCCAACCAAACTGCATCCATTTCTTCAATTTTTTGTGATTCGCCCCCAGTTGTTCCCAAAAAAACAGCTGTATTCTCAAATAACAGTTTTTTACAATCCAGTTTTGCGTCTTTAAAAGCTAACTTTGTCGCGGCAATTGCCAGATGCGATGCTCTGCCCATTACTTGCGCTTTTTTCCGGCTCATAAAATCATCCGGATTAAAATCTCTTACTTCTCCGCCAAAATGAGTTGAATGGTCGATAGTGTCAAAAGAATCCACTTTAGAAATCCCTGATTTACCTTTGATCAGATTTTCCCAAAATCTATCCTTGCCAAAACCAAGCGATGAGATTACCCCTAAACCGGTAACCACTACCCGGACTTTTTTAGTTTTATTTATTTTCATCAATTATACCTGCTTATAATTATGCTCGTATTTTTGCCGTTTGGACCAAAAGTATTAATCAAGGCATGCGTTACTTTTTGTTTTTTTGCTTTATCCAAAACAAAATTTAATTCACAGTTTTCATCTTTATTTTTATAATTTATGATCGGAGATATTTTATTTTCTGCGATTGCTCCCAGAGCTGCCGCTACTGCCAATGATCCTGAATTACTATAAGTTTCACCTGTTATTGACTTGACAGCGGTAACCAAAACTTTCTGAGAATATTTACCAAAAACTTCTTTAATTGCCAATGTTTCAATCGGGTCAGCACCCCGAGTCGCATTAGCATTAGCAAAAACACAATCAATATCTTCTGGTTTTAACCCAGCATCATCCAAAGCCATTTTCATCGCTCTTTTCATGCCCGTGCCTTTAGGATTATAGCGATAAAACCGTGCTGGATCAAAAACCGACCCCACGCCGCTGATCTGTCCGTATATTTTTGTTTTATCCTGCACTAAATCTGCCTCCTGAACGAGAAACATGGTTGCCCCTTCCGCAAATACTACTCCGTCCCTATTTTTATCAAAAGGACAAGAACAAGCGGGAGTTGAATGTAAACCGCTTAAATAATCTAGCTTATAAAGACCCATAAATGTCTGCAAACTTAAATCCTCTACCGATCCCACCAGAATTTGCTTGGCTCGATTAAGTTCAATAAGATCTGCGGAATATTCCAAAGCATCTAAACCCGCACTTATCCCGGTTGAAATTGTGGTATTAAAGCCCTTGATCTTATGCTTAATTGAAATCCTGCTGGCCGGTGAATTCCCCACGGTACTAGGAAAAACACTGGGGTTCGCATATCTCGGCCCTTCAGTTAATGCTTCCTGATCATATTTTGACACACTATTTAAACTGCCAAAAGTTGTCCCAACCGCAACCCCGGTTTGATATGTATTTTTTTCATCTATCTGAAATTGCCCATCTTCCAAACAAAGCTTTGCTGCTGATAAAAGCAATAAAGTTGCTCTGTCCAAATCCATTATTTTTTTTACTTCCAGAATTACCAGCGGATCAAAATCAGTTATTTCTCCGGCAACTTTTACTTTCAAATTGCTGGTATCAAATAAAGTGATTGGTTTTATACCTGATTTTCCGGCAAAAAGATTTTCCCAAAACTCGTCCTTACCGATCCCAATAGGCGAAACTATTCCGATTCCGGTAATAACTATGCGTTTTTTATTCATTTAGATTTCTCTATCTTAATAGTTCTGCTAGTCGTTCGCGAGTTTTAGTGTTTGCGCGTTAACGCGTTCTGCTTTTTACTTTATGAACTGTTTTAGATTTTGCTTGTCTTGTCCTAATATAGTTGACAGTTTTTAACATAAATAATTTACTTAACCGCCCGCTTATCCTGAGCAAAGTCGAAGGGCTTCGCTCGATAAACACTGTTTAAAACAACTATTTACTCCTGTACGTATATGCTCAACGTGTTTTCTTTGAAAACATTGGTTTTATTCAAAGTGAACTCAACAAGAAAAATTAATTTTTCTTTTGATTCACCTTTGAATAAACTTTAGCC